>Ga0307515_10000504_pt1 | contig 93341 bp, 90 predicted proteins | sample 17_EM_MG_FD_194513 | JGI IMG/M metagenome (GOLD analysis project Ga0307515, IMG submission 194513) | Populus trichocarpa ectomycorrhiza microbial communities from riparian zone in the Pacific Northwest, United States - 17_EM | ecosystem: Host-associated > Plants > Roots > Unclassified | place...
GGTTGAGCGTAATTAGCACTTTTGTATATACACTCCGCGAATGAACCAGTCCATTCACGGAGGGTGGGACTCCGCGAATGGACCGGTCTCTCCGCGGAGGAACCGCCTCCGTGAATGGACTAGAACAGCTTCCTTTGACCAGTGTTCCTAAGCGGCCCGGCCTCCCTTCTGAAAGCCTGCGCTAGCGGCGGCCCGGCCTGGCCTGGTTCAAAAGCTGGCCTGCACGTGATTTAAAAAGCCTGCATCGGCCTGCATAAGCGTTGGTCTGGTTGATGGATGGAATACGACAATGGCAGTGCTACGATAATTGAGTTGGATATGTTTCGTACTTTGGAGACTTTCTCAGTATAGGCAGCAGAGAATCTTTCAAACAAAATATTCTGTTTAGGCTTAGTCCGCCAGGAAAAGCCGCCAGGCCGGCCGGAAAAGCCTGCAGGCCCGGCCTGGCCGCTTAGGAACACTGCCTTTGACACAGATTGTACTTTTAAAGCGGCACAATTGACTTAGACCGCTCGCTGAAGGGAGGCCTATCCAGACAGTCCTAGGAAATTGTTCCAAGGTTAATTTACCTGTCCCCAGCGCTCAGTGAACTAGTCGGGAAGCGCGATATAATCTCCCAGCAAAACAAGAATGAACCACCCAGTACAAATGTTAGTAGGTACGAGTTCGTAATGGCTCTGAACAGTTTATGGTTATTTGTTGGGTCATTAATGGCCAGGGTCAGTTGGATTATACATATCTTCGTACAGTGGAAATTTTCTTGCTTACACTTCCCTGCGGCAATATATTCCGGCCCTCACCAAACACGTACAATCCTGAATCATAACGTATACATTCTGAGTGCATGACATCTGACAACTTTTCTACGTATGACTCTATACGCAAACGTAACCGACGTAAACCCTATATTTTTTCATTGGACAGTATTTGAGACTCCAGGATTGCCTACAGCCCAAGTATATCCAGGTGCTCCTGTGTAGTAAATTTTAGCCATTGAATACTGCGAGGGTCACTTGGCTTGCATTTTCTGCTGATTCTCCCCCCGACTGGGTGCAAGCCTTTTCAGAAGCAACATAGCTAGCTTCCAGATGTGGTGACGCAGATCTCTTCCGTTGAGATTCCAGGACTACATCTCGCTCTTCTACTGCCACTTTTGGCTTTGGATTGTTCCGTTGTGCTACCAAAGACAATTCGGAAGAATCTACCTGCTGCTCATTAGGCTCGCATAATTATTCTGGTTCTATGCAAATTAAGGTTCGCCTGGAATCAAATAAATAAACTTACAAACTGCTCGTCTCTAGGGCTGTTTAACTGACATTCCCTCTTCGGCTTACTATCAGCCCACTCTGGAGATCTCGGTCGCTTTTTATTATGCACATTATGCATAACTGCCACGCCTTCAGGCAGATTTTCTCCAACCGTTGTGTCCGAGTAATGTGCATGAATGTTATTACTAGTCCATATCGATTCTCCCTGTGTACATAATCAGTTACTGCGTCGATCATTGTAACTTTTTGGTCTTACCTTTGCTCTCCATGCTTCCTTCTCAGGTGTTGCCAAAAATGCAGCTACGGTCAATAGCTTCCGAGAGGCAGGAGCCGAAATTAAAGATTCTTTTATATTTGTGACCAACCTGCATCGAAAAGAATGCAACTTGCCAGTGGCTGAATGAATAATCTCCGAGCCATTGTTAAGTTTTATCGTGCCTTTAGCAATACTGCCGTCCGTTGCAGTAAGTAACGCTAGGTTGTCATGGTGAAAAAAGCCAACTTCTTCCGTATCTTCGCTGTAGGACCTATCAGCCTCATCCTTAGCTCTGGTATTCTTAGTATCGTCAGCGTGACAAAGCAATGCAAACTTTTCGCGCGGAGAGAATCGAGCATTCATGTATTTCTCAAGTCTTTCTTCCGCGAGATCATCCCCAGTTGACGAGCTTCGGTGCTGGATCCGGCGTACAACTGCCGAGGCCACTGCCCCAGCAGTCTTCTCAAGCAACTTTGTAACATCTGCTAGGATCCTTAATCGGTCTTCAAAGCTGTTGTTGAATTGTTCATTGTTCTCACATGCCCCCGATTCTAATGACTGTATGCAATATATTCGGAGGTCTTGAAAATATAAACACAGTAAATCCTCCAAGCGGCGACTGACCACACTCTCATCCAGAGTGATATACGCTTTTTGCACTGATTTTGATAATACCTCATGGTCGCCCAATAAGGCGGCCACGTAATTGATTGTATCAGAGAGGATAGCCGAAGACATCTGAGATCCAATACCACCGGAGTAGTTGCTATTATCGCTAAAAATTCCACTCTGACAGCCGGAGTCTATCGAAATAGGTCTCTCAAGATCGTCATTTGAAGTTTCCAGCAGTATTCTCTCGGGAGTCTAATAAAGTCAGTAGATGCGTTCCCAAATAGTTGATGTAATAGGCGGCCTACATCTACGTTCTTTGGCTGGCCATCATACTCATCAGTCTTTCTGCAATCTGAATGCATCTGGCCAATGGCCTTCTTTCTCGCCTCCATAAATTGCAGCTCCAGTTCTCCTGCCTCCTTCCATCTCTGGTAGTTCCTGAATGTTGATACGAGGATATCCATGGTGGTCAAAGTATCTGGATGATGTTGGCCAAATACCCTCTTTCTCGTCTCCATGACCTGCACAAACAGCTCCGAGGCATTCTGGCAACGCCCCTGCCGAAAATACGTCGATGCGAGATTGTCCATACTTGTCAAAGTATCTGGATGCTCTTGGCCGAGTATTCTCTTTCTTGTCTCCATAACCTGCATAATCAGTTCCTCGGCATTCCGGCAACGCCCCAGCTGAAAACATGTTGATGCGAGATTGTCCATACTTGTCAAGGTGTCTGGATGCTCTTGGCCGAGTATTCTCTTTCTTGTCTCCATGACCTGCACAATCAGTTCCTCGGCCTCCTTCGATCGCCCCTGCTTTGAATATGTGGTTGCGAGGTTGTTCATACTTGTTAAAGTGTCTAGATGCTCTTGGTCGAGGATTCTCTTTCTCGTCTCCATGACCTGCACAGACAGCTCCTCGGCCTCCTTCCATCGCCCCTGCTGAAAATATGTTGATGCGCGATTGTCCATACTTGTCAAGGTGTCTGGATGCTCTTGGCCGAGTATTCTCTTTCTTGTCTCCATGACCTGCACAATCAGTTCCTCGGCCTCCTTCCATCGCCCCTGCTTTAAATATATGGTTGCGAGGTTGTTCATACTTGTTAAAGTGTCTGGATGCTCTTGGCCGAGTATTCTCTTTCTCGTCTCCATGACCTGCACAGACAGCTCCTCGGCCTCCTTCCATCGCCCCTGCTGAAAATATGTTGATGCGAGATTGTCCATACTTGTCATGGTGTCTGGATGCTCTTGGCCGAGTATTCTCTTTCTTGTCTCCATGACCTGCACAATCAGTTCCTCGGCCTCCTTCGATCGCCCCTGCTTTGAATATGTGGTTGCGAGGTTGTTCACACTTGTTAAAGTGTCTGGATGCTCTTGGCCGAGTATTCTCTTTCTCGTCTGCATGAACTGCACAGACAGCTCCTCGGCCTCCTTCCATCGCCCCTGCTGAAAATATGTTGATGCGAGATTGTCCATACTTGTCAAGGTGTCTGGATGCTCTTGGCCGAGTATTCTCTTTCTCGTCTCCATGACCTGCACAATCAGTTCCTCGGCCTCCTTCGATAGCCCCTGCTTTGAATATATGGTTGCGAGGTTGCTCATACTTGTTAAAGTGTCTGGATGCTCTTGGCCGAGTATTCTCTTTCTTGTCTCCATGACCTGCACAGACAGCATCTCCGCCTCCTTCCATCGCCCCTGTTGAAAATATGTTGATGCGAGATTGTCCATACTTGTCAAGGTGTCTGGATGCTCTTGACCGAGTATTCTCTTTCTTGTCTCCATGACCTGCACAATCAGTTCCTCGGCCTCCTTCGATCGCCCCTGCTTTGAATACGTGGTTGCGACGTTGTTCATACTTGTTAAAGTGTCTGGATATTCTTGGCCGAGTACCCTCTTTCTTGTCTCCATTACCTGCGCAGACAGCTCCTCGGCCTCCTTCCATCGTCCCTGCTTAGAAATTATGGATGCGAGGTTTTCCATACTCGTCAATGTCGCTGGATGCTCCTGGCCCTGTAATCTCTTTCTCGTCTCGACAACCTGTACCGACAGCTCCTCAGCTTCCTTCCACCGCCCCTGCTTCGAAATTTCGGTTGCGAGGTTGTTCATACTTGTTAAAGTGGCTGGATGCTCTTCGCCGAGTACCCTCTTTCTAGTTTCCATGACCTGTACGAATAGACTCTCGGCCTCCCTGATTTCGCCCAATTCATTCAGCAGATCTCCCAAAACGTTGTACATGTCCAACAGCATGAAATGGCACTCCCCAAATTCACGTGCCATGTCGCAAATCTCTCTTTCATATTCTTTCCGGGCTACTTGTAGGTTGCTCAACCCCCACGTTCGATATTCGTGAATGAGGTCGACTGTCATCATTCCACTGAGGCCACGCATTCTTCCACTCTTCCAAACTGCAGGCTGTACCGCTTGTTTTTCAATCTCCAAGTCGTATAATTTCCTATTGCTCTTCTCTAGCCACATTTGACTCTTATTATCATCGGACTTAACACCAAATCCAATCCGATAACAGAATGCAAGTTGGAATGCGACATGGGCAGCACAGGGTTTGTTTTGATTACTGTTGTAGTTCTTCTCGAGGCCTTCTCGAATTTGTGGCCGTACACGATAGTCTGCTTCTATGAAGTCGGCAAGGTTTTTGGCAATCTTAAATAGTATTTAGCTGCGTTTTAGAGACATGCAAGTCATACAACAGCTTACCCGGAAATCTGCATCCCATGAAATCTCCCTCAATATCTCCAATGGTTCTGCAGTAAACGACTGCAATTCAATCCTAAACTCCTTAGCAATTGTCCTCAGTTTTGGCAAAATCGTGGGTGAAACTCACTGGTTATAGCTCAAGAGACCCACTAATTTTCCAAGATCAGGCGTCCGTTTCGCAGGATTAAGCGCAATAGTCAGGCTAAAAAATTCTTTCAGACGAATCTTGTGCTCCGCCTTCATATAAGGCACTGATTGCACATGTCGAATGGCAATACATTTAACCTGATCATCATATTTTAACTGTTCAAGCACTGTGTGCTGTCCAACGGATGCGTGAAATGAAACAGACTCCGTCCCATATTTTGTACTGAGTGACCAAATATTTGATAGCCCATTCGAAAACAGAACCCAAAGACACAGCAAACCAAAGGAGTACACATCGGTCTTTTTGGCTTCAGTGAGTGTGAACTCTCCAAAATGATGCTCAGGAGCGTTCCATGGCCTTGACTTGGGCAGAAAAATTCTTCCTGCTTCACCCCCGGCAAAAAGAGTAGCATACCCGAAGTCGGCCACTTTTACTGTAGTGTTTCCAGTAGCATCCTTGAAAACTAGCACATTTTGTGGCTTTATATCGCCATGAATAACGTCTGTATCCTTGTTAGACTTCCAAAAAGAAAAATATTGTTTGGAATGATAAACCATAAGCATGCAAAGTCATGATGGCACTTCCAATAGCGGCGCAGATTTTGAACCGGTCACCGATTGACATGTTCATGCCCTCTTGCAAGTTCATGAACTGTTGTAAATCCCACGCTGCTTTCTCAAAAACCAGTACAGGGACCGCTCTCTCCGTCCTGCGCTTGATTTCCCAGCAAACCCCCTCGAGGTTGACTATATTTGGGTGACTTCGAAAAGGGGGTTGGCTGAGAATCAGTACCTCCGAAATCAACGGTAAAAAGTCCATGTCTGCATCTCCAGAATCGTAAAACCGCTTGAATGCAAGGGGGTTGTCAGCGCTGAACGTAGACTGGCTTATCATCCCAGAGCCGCCTTTGCCGAGAGTATCGAGAGCAGGTTGCCACGTAATGGGGAGGTAGTCGACGTTACATTTTTGGACAGCTGAAACAAAGGCGATTAAGTCGTGTTGGACAACATCGTTGCGTTTCGTCGCAGCAGAGTAGCGAGTAAATATTCCATCCGAATGTGCTACGAGTGTGGCTTCAAACATGGTGGATGTATTCACCATAGGGCGGGGAAACGTGACTGAGTGTAGAAAGGTGGCAAATACGTAGTCTCGTGATCCTATTTATTCAGTCAGCGCCACTTTTTAGGCTTTACAAAGACCGCAGGCATTGAGAAAGAGAAATTGTGCCTACTTCTTACGGAATAATTGTGTATGCTGACGTTCTGTCAGCTCCTACTCAACCAAAGTATTTAATGTAAACAACGGATGAGGCTGCGCAACCAGAGCGCCAACGGAATCGGATGCTACGCAAGGCAGCATGGTGTGCACGTGTGCGTTTGAAACTATCGCTCAGACCGATTTGGCAGGTACGTTGCGATACAGTTCGCTGCATTACTCTGAATGGTTGGCTTACGCGTTGCCACATGCATATATATACTATTGCGTAGAGCGCTTTGTTAGTCGATTCCCTGCAGGAAATCGACCAACACGTGGCGTTTGCGCATGTCGTTCAGAACTTTACATCATGCAGGCGAAATGCTGGCCGATTGATTGATGAACCAGATCCTGAGGCAGGATTAGCAGGTCGCTCTGCAATACCCCAATGACACGTGCATATCCGCTACTGGACTTTCCAGCTGGCGAATCGAAACAGAATTTGTTGATAGCCGGTTGCGGGGCTTTGTCCGCCACACGGTCGCTTCTGCGTTCCTACTTGTCAATTTTTTAAATATCCAGCGATTCTAATCTAATGTGATCGAATCACATAAATCTGCATCATAAGTTGCTCGTCTGGAGACATCGATCGTTTGTTATACAATGGTCTGGATGGGGTCGCCGATACCCTCATAGATTCATACACGATTGCTCACTCATCACAAGCTATCATCTCCGCGGCATCTCCCAGACTCTACATATATAAAGACATACTCCCGTTAGATGGATTAACCGACTTCGTCTTTATTACAGAAAGCAACATCGGTCTATTACTTTCTATTGTGAAGACGAAGTCTATTGATCGATGAAAAGGTAAAGTTTATATCTTTATATACATGGAGAGTCTGGAGATCCCACAGAGATGATGAAGTGGCATTCGGTGTTACCAGTGGAGGATATGCCGGATGAAAAAGTGAGCATGTATGAGTCTATTAGGCAACTCCAGTGTATCAGCGACTCCCAGAGATCCCTCCTGAGTAGATCTCATTCTAGACCTTATGGTAGTATTGATCTGCTCAGCCTACCGAGTGCTGGCTTATGAGGATCCCGAGTAGATAGAATGGTAATGTGATCTTGTAAACCCCGCATAGAATTGCTCTAGTGCAGAGCCATCTTGTATATAGGTTAAACTATACCACCCTAATCTCACACTCTCTTAATGTTCTATACATCGCTCTTTAGTAGCAGCACCGCCGAACTGCCGTAGTCGGGTGTATTTTGGTACTGTATAGTACACATTGTTGTTTTCCCCTCGATGCTACCATCCGACAATTGAAAAACAAGAAGGGAGTTCTAAGGCCGGGAATCGATCTTTTCATGCTTGATATATGTTTCTTTAATTCAAACGTAGTCTTTACCACAGGGTTATCCTAGATAAAATGAGTAAACGAAAGGGTTTTTCTACGTCCGACAAGGATCGTGGGGATCTGCAAAGTAGTTGACTTCCACCGCAAACTGATTCGCCCGATGGCTTTCCACACTCCGTCTCTTTTATCCATATTGTTTCATGTTCAGTATGATTGTAAATCATGCATAATAATAATCAACGTTACTGCAGAAAAAAAGTACAAATATCGTGCCGTTACTCTTATGAAAACACTCTGCACAGAAAGAAGTAGTTGGAAACCAAGCCGAACGCGGCACTCAAAAACAGTAACAACAACTCGCCCATCTAGAATGCTAACAAGATCACACCGACAAAGCCAATTTACCCCCACTCACCACCCGACAGTATTCCGCACCCACTCCATACATTCCCTCTGACTCTCCTTCCTGCAGTCATCATCCCTCTCCACCATATCATCCCTCTCCACCATATCATCCCTCTCCACCATATCTCAAAACTCCATCCTCTCACCGCCGGCAGCAACCTCACAAATTCCACCAACTCCATCTCCTGCCCCCTAGGCCGCCCCTTCCTTATTCAGCTTTACCGTCCCACTCTCCAGCTTAGCCTCATCACCCTCCCCGCCCGCCCACATCACCTCCTGGCCCATATACTACTATCCAACCGTCCGGAACAGGTCCTGCTATCACGGGTGAGACATGTAGTTGGGCATCCTAACCTGCGTATTGGTCGTCATCAGGCCCGGGTACTGCTGCATCGTGATGTTGTCTTGCTTCACCAGGTGAGAATGCGGTCGACTTCGCCATCGCTAACGTTTACCTCGGGGGATGATCTTGCACGACTTGGTGTGGGATTGTGGCAACATGGGTCTCATGATGACTCACAAGGTGAGGATTACCTACTTTTTTGTCGCCCTCGCGTCCGTATGGGTCGGGTTCAGTGGGCGCCGAACTCGGACGGATAGTGGTGAGATCCGACGACGCTATTGAGAGGAAGAGCCGGCGGAGGTGAGGGGCTGAGAGGTCATCATCGCGACGGATCGGTGGAGGAGCCGGGGTATGCTGGTACGGAGAACTCACGGATTGTGATACGGCTGGTGGTGGGGTTGGTGGCGGCGGTGATGACGATTGCGATGTCGTATGTGAAGGGTGCAGTGTTGCTGGTGGTCATAATAGTTGTCATAGCGGAAGGGAAGCGGAGATGGGTGGTGACGGTAAGAAGCACACTGCCAGCTGTCAACTGCATGCCCAGAGGGGACGACGGGTAGTAGGAGTGGAGCTCCGCCATCTAGCCGGCCAGCCCGGAGGCGGAGGGGACTAAGGGGCTGTCATACTCTAAGTAGAGTGAATACAGTATGATTAAAACAAAAAACTGCATGCCCAGCCATACTATCTTATCTAGATCTCGCCTTATCTGATACCTTATCGGAACCTGAAATTGTGCCAAATTGTGCGATTTCCGGTCAATTAACAGGGTCTCAATCACATTCTTGTTAACGAGTATGTCCCCGAAAAGGAAACATTAGCGAATATTCAGATACGGTCATGAGCCGCCGGAACCAAGGCTTCCCATCCGCTCAAGCCCTATTTCGGTATGTTTTTGTTTTTGTTTTATTCATACTGTATGCACTCTGATTAGAGTATGACAGGACCTGATATCCCCTCCGCCTCCGGGCTAGCCGGCTAGATGGCGGAGCTCCCCCCCCGCTACCCTTCATCCCCGCCTTCCACACTGTAAGAGTATATCTAGCTACTGCTAATAATCTCAGTAGCTATTAGGATATATCAGATATTTTGCAACATATTGCTTACAAATGTTCCAACCTCAGGGCTAGTGTTAGCAACATGTCCGGGTAACCCGCCAGCGGTCCGGGTTCGGACGATAAAAACCGGTCGGTCCGGTTCTAGACCTGTCCAAAAACCTGACCGGCGCCTCTTGGCAGGCCAAACCCGTGCCCGTACCTGGTAACCCATGGGTTAGGCCAGGTTTGCCTAGACCCGTCGGTTCCAATCTCCAGTTCTGCATTTCGGGTTTTTCTATTTATGATCGCATTCAGATATCCTACTGTTCATTGCACAATATTGACTATGGTACTGCATTGTCATTTTCTGATGTATTGACAGCCTTTATATAGCAAACAAGTAGAGAGACGCTCCCTACCCCATCCTGAAAATGAGCGTCAATGGAGTGTCAACAATTGATGGTCTTGCATCTTGGGTAATCTCAGTGGCGCTTAATCCCACGTATCTATAAACAAGTGATTGGCAGCCTTTATGAACAAATAAGCAAGTGATATTCCCGCGATAGCCTCCTGAACAGTAACAACTTATTTCATTTACAAAGGTGCAACTAAGTGTTCACGAGCGTTTTAGACTACAAAAACAGCCAAAACTGAGTATATGGACTTTAACAGCCACAGCGCGCTTCGATATACCATGAATCATGTCCCACGATTGTTGACACTCCATTGACGCACATTTCCATGATGGGGCAGGGAGCGTGTCGCTATCTTTTTTGCCTATGAAGGATGGCAACACTTCCATTATGTGTATTCCCTACCAAATTGTGTTTTTATTACCCGACTTACAGAACCAAAAATCATTGCCGCTCTGTTGACACTATGTTGGAGATGGGGCAGGGAGCATCTTACTATCTTTGTTGCATATAAAGGTTGTCAATGCTGTCGTTATGTATAACCACTACAAAATTACTTTTGAATTACCAGACTACCGGAACCTACAATCGTTGATGCTCTGTTGACGCTCATTTTCAAGATGGGGCAGGGAGTGTGTTGCTTTCTCTTTTGCCTATAAAGGGTGGTAACACTTCCATTATGTGTATTCACTACCAAATCGCATTTTTATTACCCGACTTACAGGAAAAAAAATCATTGACGCTGCATTGACACACATTTTGCCATGGGCATATCCGCAATATGGAACCATTCACTTTGGCATAGCATATCAATAATGGTCTTGTGGCCGCCATTCTGTGCTGTTCATGTACATTCTCCTCTATTACTACTTTGTTCTTTAATGATGCATATAAATATACCCTTTAAAATATACTTTAAAGTGTCCGCTAATTGTAGATAATGATACTACTCAAAAATCCCATTCCCTTCAGTCAACTCTCGTCTTTGCTGTCAGGTTCACTCAAAAGGCTGCTGTCATCTGCAAAATGGATGTCAGCTGCATTAACACACAGCTGATAGTGTACTACCCTGTGGATGAACCTGCATCGGTCAGCAAATCAGGAATAAAATCTTTATCGCACATGCGATCCTTGGCATATGGACCAAAATTAAAAAATTGACGGCTGAGAAGGGGAGTATGTATATACAGATATCCGGGTGGCACACCATCTGTTTCAGAGGTTTGAGTTCTCTCACTGTCATCAGGTGGTGCAGGTGGCGTTCTGGGCCTCGGGGGCGCCAGTGGTCGTGGAGGTGCACCTGTGCCTCTGTGCCACCAGCGAGTCTGGGGATTCTTTGCTGTGTCATTTTGCCAAGGGAGACGGCCATCCAGTTGATTTTCACAAACCATTGACGGGTGTTTTTCTGTAGCAGCCTTCACCTTGTTATGCCTGGGAAACACAACACCCCACTTCTTCTCTCCTTGCACTTCGGTGAGTGGTTTCTTGATTAGTTGTTGTGTTTCCCCTATTGCGGCACACGAAAACCCTTCTTTCGTCATTTTGGCCATATTCAAGGCAAGATGCATGTTGGACTGTTCAAGCTGTACCCGACCTCCTTGTCTTGCCATAGTAGCTGACATGTTGAAAACCTAGAAGAAATGAGTTGCTGCTTCTAGAGTGAGATTCAGCTAATAACTCAAACAGATATGACTGTGTAGCCTCCTCAAAGGTCGTGAGAGCCGGTTTCGTCCAATCCCGGGGACGTTTATCACCAAATTCTTCTCCAAAAATCCCAGAACCTACAACATCCTGATGTTCAATTTCGCGGACTGTGCAGGCAAATGCCTTGGTCGACCATGGAGGTTTCCCGTTATGGGCAGCAATACATTCGTCACGTAGCTCTCTACATACTCCAGCTGTGCGTTACTTTGCTACTTCACTGTCGTCTACATTGATATAGATTGACTCACATCCAATCGCATGCTACTGCATATTCTTGCTGAGTCCAGTTACACCTACCATTTTTAAATGTGCATCCTGGGTCATATTTTCGGTGGCTACAATTGCAGCTTTGTGGTGGACTACCTGGTGTCTGCGTTGCTGCTGTGTCCCAGCTGGTGGCGCATTGATTGAAGCACCTGTTGTTCGGCTCGATTCGGCTCCAATCGCACCTGGTTGAAGTGTTTCTGGAGCTCTGACCTGTTGTTGTGGAATGGTGAAGAAGATGATCATGAAATGATGTGCGAAGTCCTGAAGATTATAGAGTTAGCTAGCAGTCAAACTGGAGTGAGTGACAGCCAACTGGCACCTTCAATTGAAGCTGAATCCGGCTGGGTATAGCTGCACTGCGTGTAGCTGCGGGGGACTCCAACGGTCCCAGGATTTGCAGTATGTTGGTCTGATGTTGTTTGTTTGTTTACAGGGATACATCGTGATGGATGACATCTGATATCTCCTGTTTGATAGATATAAAACGGACATTTTTTGACGGAAAGGACGTCTGTTGATATTTGTCTCACGACATTGCCGGGATCTTACATGAATCACACACTAACCATCAAGTCATAATGCACGGTGAGCATGACTATTCACAATGAAGTGATGGTTAAAATACTGATTTTGCTTTGTTCAAATTGATCAAACTTACCAACCTTGACATAAAAGGCACAGCTTGCCTCCATGTGGTCCATATCTTGCAACATCCAGCATCTCGCCCAACAACAAGGTCAATACAAGATATAATGGTCAATGCTCCAAATAAGAACCTTTCCCCACTTCCGGTGGGCAAATATGGCTAATCGAGGAAGAAATCCACACCATGACGTCATCAAGCGAATGAAGGCAAGAGTGGCTTGAAGGCAGATTAGGTCCGAGCATTGGGAACATTGCGCACCTCATGAACTGAAAAGATGCTTTCGGAGGAATAATGAGGGGAAACGAACTTTTTAAGCAACGAAGAGAAAGAGAAATGGATCGAGGATTATATGAATAGAGAGACTGCACTGGTAAGGAAGCGAGTTCAAGACGCAGAGACAGCAATTATGCAAGAGCAGGAACCTATGAGAAATGTTGAAAAGGCACGATCGACAACCACACAGCCTGAAACAACATGTGAGGAGATGTTGAATGCTATCAGAGACAGTCTGAGCGATCTTGTGAGTTCCGAAGATGAGGAGGATGGGGAAGACGAGGATGATGATGAAGAAGATACACAGCTTGGCAAGCTGGGCAAAGATGAAGAACCTGGCTGGGTGATGGGCACAATCTCCGAAACCATACAGCAGCGCATGGAGCGCTTTCAGCAGATGCAGATGAGGATTGAAAAGCTGCCGTAACCGGGACGGGCGGACTCGGCCGACTACTCCCGTGAGTGAGATATGAAGTACTGGACGACTGAATTGAAGGTTCCGCCAGTTGTGAAGTACTGGACGACTGAATTGAAGGTTCAGCCAGTTGTGAAGCCCCCAACAGACACGACAGCAGCCACACCATCACTGACGACATCAGGGGAGCTTATGCAGGTTCCTGATATCATCTCTGGACAATTACAAATGCCGCAAGTGACATCTCGACAGGGAAGTAGTCAAATGAGGCTGAGTTCGGAGAGACCTGAGCCAGATAATCACATAGTATCTCAGATGCCTGACTCGGTGCGCAATCCGTCACAGATGGAGAATGCGAAGCCAGTTCAACCCATTAGCTTAAACCTAGCTAATTACCATATAGAAATCGGATTCAGACGGAGACATGGCGATGGCTCCGGTGTCGGTGGAGGAGCAGATAGCCAAATAGCGATTTTTGATGATGAATCTCTAGTAAAAGCAATTGTTACCTACTTTGTTACGTGTCAGCCTGTTCTGGATTTCAGTGACCAAATTGTGAGACAGGATTATTCATCAGTGTTTGTGCAAGTGTCGTACGGGCCATGCCAATGTTCTAGACTCCAAATCAAGTTGATTGACGAACAATGAACTGTATATGGTGTTGCCTGTTTCAGTTAAATGATAAAGCAAAACCTAAATTTGAGACAAAATTAACTACCAAAGTTTAAGTTAGTGATGTCATACGACTCATAGAAGGAGCGGTCAAATCACATCCCAAACCCAGATGGATGACAGCTTTCAGGCTGCATTGATCTATGCAGCAAACAACATAACTCTCCACTCAGACCTTCTGCACAAGGTTGAGACATTCAAGATTGCTTATGGTACGTCATGGAAATTGAGGGGAATGAGCAGGATAAGGAATGGTGAGGACATCGGGCTATAAATATCTGAAACTAATGCATAGATTTTTATGCGGTAAATTGCCAGCCGAAAGCGCTGAAACGCGATGGACGTATGTAATTCATCATGCAAATGACATGTATAGTGGTGGCTCAGAAACTGAGATGTCTCGAAGATTTTGGATTCAAATAATAATACATAAACACAGTATACTGGCTGCCAACAAAGACTGTATGCATTTTATGTACAGTGGTTGATCACCCAATGACTGTTAGTATGTCTCTAAGGTGAGCTCAAAGGTGAGCGTCAATGGAGCGTCAACAATTTTTAGCATTGCATCTTGGAAAATCCAGTGGGTTTCGCTGCAACATCAACTCATAATCGAACTATAGCCCGCCTTTCTAGTCAAAAATGGTTGCGACAACATCGCTACTATGTCCTGAAAATAAGCGTGAACTGAGTGTCAAAGACTTTTGCCCATGCATCATGGAAAATGCAAGTGCTGTGCGGTGACATGAAGCCATAGTCCAACTATTGGCCGCCTGTCTTGGCCAAAATCATTGCGACATCATCGCTGCTATGTCTTAGAAATGAGGGTCAATGGAGTGTCAACGACTTCTGGTCTTGCAGCTTGGAAATTGCAAGGGCCGTGCAGAGACATGAATCCATAATCAAGCTATCGACCGCCTTTTGAGGCAAAAATGCTTTCGGTGACATCTTCACTGTGCCCGAACAATGAGCGTCAACTGAGCATCAACAGATTTGGGCCTTGCATCTTCGAAAGCCAAGGGGCTATGTGACTACATGGATTCATAATTGAACTATCGGCCGCCTTTCTAGTCAAAAATGCTTACAACATGATCATTACCATGTCCCAAAATGAGCATCAACGGAGCATCACTGGAGAGTCAACAGAGCATCAACGATTTTTGATCGTGCATCTTGGATATTCTAACGGTAATGAAACGCAGATGACCCACAGTGAACCAATCGGGAGCCTTTATTGGCAAAAACCCTAGTGACGATGTCGCGTCCACCACCTACAATTGAGCGCCCAGACAGCCTCAACAGTTTTTGCGGAGGCTCAGAACGCTACACAGCAATGAACTGCATTGTGCTGTTCCTAAATCGAGCTTTAAGCGGTCAGTCTTTGCAATCTGACCTTGTATACAACTTCACAAATATGCATGCAATGTCTTACAGATCTGATTTTTTAATTTGTAGCGGAAGAGTCGATATTTATAAACCCGCAGACTACTTTCCTGTATTGTTACTTTCGGCAGTCTTTCGAGTCGGATTACCCAGCTTTTAAATTCCTACCACCATGTCGGATGGCAAATCTTTGAACACCTCATTGCTCAAGGTTATGATCTCTTCTAAGGATGACCGTGTCTGTGATCGTAATTTGAGCGACCTTACTTTACAAATCATCTTCGATGCTTGGTGGGTTTCAATGAATGCAGGCTCCACACGGCCTATCGTTTGAAATAATTCTAGCTATGCGACTTCGTGGCGATTCTATTTACACTGCGGAAATGAGGAGACCAGCAGCCCTCGCATCATCTATATCGTTTGTCATCAAGTTCTTCGCCATCCATCAGAACATGGGTCTAGCTCAATGGGGAAACACTTGCTGGCAAAAGCTCACTTCGCAAAGTTAAACGAATCAACAGAGTCAGAGGATACTGAATTGACTGGTTCGACGGTCGATGAAACAGCTTTGGCCATCCTGAAGAGGCGAGGAAGTCGAGGAATCACAATGGTAAGTTCGCTGAGGAGGATCAGATTTGACATCCAGGTTGATCCATATTGACCAAAATGACAGACAAAACATTCTAAACTGGCAGCTAAGGGCTTTGAAACTTCTGAATTTCACCAAGACATGTGGAATCGCTACCTTATGTGAGGATTTGTTTTCGCTCATATTCCATGGAATGCGATATCAAATCTAGAGCTACGACAGTCATATAAGGTGTTAAGCGATCACCTATTGCTGCCATCCGCTAGGACCCTCCGCAACATTTGCCGGAGGGACTATGCACTGACCATGGATGCAATCAAGAAGCAATTGCCATGACGAAAAATAGTTTGTTCAGCTCTGGAGAGATGGAGATCATCAATCACACTAGCCATAACGTCGGTCATTGCTTATTATATGGATCGAATTTGGGGATTGCGTGAAGTTCAACTAGCCTTCGATGAGGTTGATCGCCTGTTCATTTCCCCTTATGAAAGCTAATCAAGGATGATAGGTCAAGGGCCAACATACTGGAGCAAAGCTGGCCGTACATTTGAAGGGCATGCTTGATCGTTTTGAGCTTACCGATGGCTGTTTGATCGGAATCACGACTGATAATGCCTCCTCAAATCTCTCGATGATACGCTAGCTGCAATGAACACTTGATGCCTCTGGAATCGAGTGGCCTGCATTGAGGAACCACATACCTTGCATGGCGCACGTCATACAGCTGGCTTTAGGTGCATTCATGAGCAGTCTTGGTGTAAAAGGCCGCACCAAGTCTTGGGAAGCCCATGAGCGTGATCAGCAATTTGGAGCAAATGAAAGCATTCAGATTGGGAAGAGTCAAAGATTTCGAAAAGAGGGCAACGCTACAATTGATATGGTGTCGGCCATGGAACCAGGTTTAGCAAAGATAATTGAGAAGGTACATATTTCAAGATATTTTGAAACTGCTGAAACTCACCTTCATGTAGCAGAGAATACTTGCTGTATTGATTACGCTAACACCTGGTCGTCAAAACGAGTTCACTGACAGTCAAAATGCCACAGTCCGCATCGCGGTGCTTCTGATTATGGAAGTGAAGTCATATTGAAACTTTTCACTGGAGTTGCTCAAGCCCGCCGACTGAGTATGTGAATTCACACTGGGCTGGCTCCACAATCCAACATACACTGATCACCGGCCACTCTTCACAACTCGAGATGAACGGACCGTTGGGATGTATGTCATGGTAGTGTTGAGGCCATTCCAATTTTGGACCCTGTGGATGTCAAAGAGGCATATAGTCAGATTGCATCAAGTTATCACAATGTAAAATGACATGTTCCATCACATGGATGGCGTGATGCGAGCTTTGGCTATGAAACAGACTCAATGGAAGGAAGACTTGTCCTTTGCAGTGAAGTTAGCTTGACAGAAGCTGTCCAAATATTATGCTGAAGTGACTCCAAGGACGTGTATGCTTCCCATTTCGGCTAATATTCTTGATCCGTTCTGGAACATGCGATTGTTTAGAAAGTGGGACAAAAGAATTGATATTACTCCTGACGACGAGACATCCTATACTACCCAATAACAAGAGGCCCTTCTGATGTATGTGGTGAATGAATTCTGTGCCAAACATCGACGTGTGCCAGTCAATAAACATGAAAGCTTACCGAGCAGCTATCTCATCCCCTCTCCAGCGGCTTCTGGATCCTGTCAATCATCCTTTGATCCATACGATTTGTCCAGCGATGATGAAGAATACTTAATGCCTGGCAATGTGGCTGAGACGACACCCAGACACAGGGATCGCACGGCACGTCTATTGACTGCCGCCAGGCTCCATTGGAATCTGCTGCCTGAAGCACGAAACAACTGAGGTCAAATTAATCCAAATCTCAATGATTACCACTCCGACCCATTGGAGATTAGCAGTCCATTTGGGTTACCGGACATAACTGACTGGTGGTGTGAACAGGAGGAAATGCACTCAAAGTACGCCGATCTCTCCAATGTGATGTGCGACATGATCTCTATGATACCACATGGTGTCGGAGGCGAGGACAGTTTTTCGGTAGGCCGAGATGTCATCGGCTGGGGGCAGTCAACAACCATAGGCGAGACTCTTCGCTAAAAAGTCGTTGTAAGGCAGTTTGCTCAAACCAATAATGGAATTTTGGCAGGCGCTGACCCAGAATTGGATACAACAAACACAGAAAACGATTCGGAAAGGAAGAACGAGGCGGAGGAAACAAAATTGCACAAAATGGCCAAGGTTCACGACTTTTCGGAGATGTGGCAGGGCAGCCAATACCTACATGTTACCCAGAAGGAATCTCGCGCTCAAAACAATCAGATGACTGCCGTGAGATACACTTCGGACACGGAAGGGATCATCAAAGCATCCTGATCACTCTTTCAACATGATCGTGCGGCTGCATGTAAATTGTCAGAATGATCTCCATTGCCACCACCTTTGTCTCCAAAGGACCTCCCTGGAGGACAAACTCCAATATTGAATGTCTGCTGAATCTGAAGAATCAACCATCATCCAGTCAGAAGTGATGAGGATAGCGCACCTGAAAGCATTTCGGACACTGAAGATTGGCTTAACTGGAATGGGGACTTAGATAATCTCAATGTCAGCGGACACAATTGCGCGGCAGACGTTGAATCTGTTATAGAGCAAGACAATTGAATCGAGGATCCTGAATGCCCAGAGCAGCGGGATGTGAGCGCCGAGGCAAATGTTCCCAGATTGATTCGGCCTACACAGAAGTCAAAGATTCAGGCTGAAAAGGTGTTGATGACGGTGAATGCAATCGAAATGATGAGGCAAAAGGGAGTGAAGAAAAAGTAGGACAGAATGCATCAATGTTTCACTAGCTTCTTGATGTATGTTGAATGAGAGTTTTAGTTAGTGATATATTATGTGCGAATGGTGAGCAGTAGCTTGTCAATATCGGTTGATAAACAGATGCATAGCATGCGCAATGAAGATTTTGGCAAGATACATAAATTTCAGTCGTGTGAGAGCGAACAGTGCAAGAATGTTACTGCGCTTGGCTTTGCCACAAGGCCAAGTCTCAGTCTGTCAGAACGACTACCAATAAGTTCAATACATGATGAAAACTATTATTGATGGCAGCATATGTTGAATGGACAATATATCAAAATCAGCGCCAACGGAGCGTCAATGAGTTGTGGTTTTGTAATTGCGGTAATCAAATAGTGATTTGGTCGCTATGATGCATAACCGATATATTGGAAGCTTTTATAGGCAGAAGATGCAGCGAGACGGTCACCGCCCCATTCTGAGCATGAGCGTCAACGGAGCGTCAATGATTTTTCGGTATGCATTTGAGATAATTCGTGTTCCGATTGGTTGCTGACATCCATTTTTCAGGTATTGGCAGTTTTTACTGGGAAAAACTACAGTGAGATGCTCCCTGCCACATTGTGAGAGTGAGAGTCAATGGAGCGTCAATGATTTTTAGCTTCGCATGTTGGGTAATTTATGTTCCGATTGGTTGCAGAGATCCATTTCTCAGATAATGGCAGCCTTTACTGGGAAATACTAAAGTGACATGCTCCCTGCCGCATCCTGAGAATGAGCATCAACGGAACGTCAACAATTTTTAACTTCACATTTTGGGTAATTTATGTTCCGATTTGTTGCAGACATCCATTTATCAGATATTGGCAGCCTTTACTGGCAATAACAACAGTGACATGCTTGCTGCCTCATTCTGAAAATGAGCGTCAATGGAGTGTCAACTGTTTCAGTTCTTGCATATTTCACAATCGAGGCATCGCGCAGATCTTCGCGTTCCTAACACCATTGTTGACCACCCTGATTGGCATAAAGACAGTATAACAACTGTAAAACACTGATTCCAAATTCATCGATGTTGCAAGCTGCAAAGCATGCAAGACCATATTATTGGTTGTTGAAAACACGATTTTGATATGATACTATTAACAAACTCTAAAAACAAGAGCCTTATATGAATCTATGGATGGACCTGCTGGGCGACATGCTGACAACCCGCCCAATTCAGACAGGTTGGGAGTTTACCGTCGAACCATACCTGAGTTGACGGTTCAGGATTATTGACAACCCGGACCACTAGTTTGGAAACGGTTCGGTTTGGACCCGGACCCGGAGCCGAAGTGACGGTCCGGAACCCTTGCTAACACTAGGTGGCTATGGGATGCTTGCCAGCTGTCTCGATGCTAGGATACCACCGCAGCTCCCACTCTGGCATCATTGGATTGCGATTTCTCTGTCCATCACATGCACAGCCAGACGCCCACTTTGGACTCTCTCACTGTCGCCCAATACCTCGCTTCCCTCTTCGCAGTGGTTTCTTCACTATGTATAACCGTCTGGACTGCTGGTACTTGGTCCAGGTTGGGCCGGCACACGGTCTCTTCTACTTGGCCTCGTTGGTGCTCGGATTTCGTGAGTCTGCATCTTGGTGCAGCAGATATGGGGTGGTTATACATCACCCTGCGCGTTGGGCCTTCATATACACCTGTGAGCTTCGCAGTAAATCGTTCAGGCATAGAACAGCGCACTATTGGCACTCTTGTGAGTCCGGAATCTCTCATATGTGGACCTAGTGGTGTAGCGGGCAGAGCACCCCTAGTCGACCTAGCCTTCCAATTCAGAAGGAGTTGAACATCCTCTTGTCTGCCGATTCCATTTGGATCCCTCTGGAGCTCGCTGTGGTAAAGCGTGACGGCTTGGAAGATGGGTATCTAGCCGTTCCTTTTGTGCTCTGGGAGTATTCCCTTCATCCTCATGAGTACGCACAATTGGGGTTCTCCTGCGCTGGCCTTCTTCATGCATCAGTTGCGATGCTTTTTGAATATCAGGTGGGCGTCCATCCAGACTACCAGCCACCATGTCGTTTCTTTGTTGAATCCAATGATAATGTCTCCCACTTCAATTGTGGTATTGAGTTTTTTCCAGAGCTGCATCTTGTTGAGTCTTGTGTGTGTGAAGAGAGCTGTATCCATCTTTGCTGTGTCAAACTGGAGATCTTGCCAACATGCCCAGTGGATGCTCTTGGCTGCACAGGTTTCGAGTTTCATGACCACCCGCATCACATCCTTCCCTGTTACTATCTATTCTATATCATCAATTCAGGAGAGTCCTTTGAGTCGTTGGATTGATTCTTCGTCCCACATTATCAGCCCAGCTGTGTTTATTGCAAAGAGAATCGGTGATACGGTGCAGCCGAGAGGTACTCCTGCTTCCAATGCGCAACTCTGCGACACATTGCCATCAATTGCGATCTCCACTGCCTTGTCTGAGAGAAAGCTTTCGATCCATTTTATGAGGTCTCCATCTATCTGCTTGGCCTTTATTGTGCAAATCAATCTCCCTCTCTCCACGCTTGGGCATGCCGCCTTGATATGCATTAGGAGTATGCCTGTGATGATGTTATCTTTCCACGCAGAGTACGCTCTGTCAACCATGATGGCTGCTGCATCACTGGCCAAACTTGTCTTCCTAATACCAAACTGGCCGTCACATAGTTGTGCACTTCTCCTGCACTCATCAGACTGCAGCTCTACAACTACTTCGTCCAAGATTTTTCTCGTGCAGCGGAGCGCAGACATCATTTCGTACGATTTCAGGTTCTCAAGGTCCTTGTTTGCATGTTTCATAATCACCGAGGTGGTCATGCGCATCCTGACAGTTGGATGATGTCCGATTTCGACGGCCCCCTTCATTCATCCTACGATGGTCATTCACTTCTATTTCCCTAGTGGCCGTATGGCTCCATCCGACAACCTGTCCAGGCCTGGGACTTTCCTGAGTGGCTGCAAAAATGAAGCTTGTTTAACTGATTGCTCAATTATTTGCCTGTTGGCTTGAACTGGGGGTGGCGGTTTGTAGTACTGAACACCCTTGTTCAGTGGGAAGGACTGTCTACTGAGCATGATCTCTATCTCGGCCATCGTGTGTGCTTGCTTTCCGTCTCGGTTGCTCAATGCTTCGACGGTGCCTTCCGCTTGTGGGTTGGCAAACATTGACCCCCTCCAGACCTCACCCCCCCCTGAGGATCTGCAAGTAGTCAAACCACATTTGACTCTTAGACTGCCTGAGTGACTTCTGGAGTTCTGCTTTTGCATGCGCCGCCACTTCTGACCTCCTTCCTCTCCTGTTGTTTCTCCCCAGTGCACTGCTCCTCTGTTTGATCTCGCTTTTCCATCTCATCTTCGATTGGGCGCAGATTCCTTTTTTTTTTTGCATCAGTATGCAGAGATTTGCACAGTGTTTTCTGACACCACTCAGCCTCTCACTCTACTTTATCCACTGTGCAACCCTCATATAGATGACCTCTCTGTCCCTTCAGCTACTTCCAAAGTTTCTTGGCTGCTTTCTTGTCTTGTGTTGTCATGGCAGCTAGGTTCCATGCCATGACATGCATGTGGTCCATCACCTCCTGTGTATCATGGCTGAACTCCCACCAAATCACCTCACAGTAGGAGCGTGTACTGTGCCTCCTGTCCAGTATGGTCCATTTCATCATCAGTTGGCTGTCTATGGTCAGGTCAAGTATCGATTCACCTTGTTTACAGTTTGCTGCCGACCGGTGAGTGGGCGGGTTGATATTTCCAATCTCCAGTCCTTGCTCATCTATATTATCTTCCCAGAAAGTCTCATCACTGTATTGCTCCTTGCATCTTGGGTCACATCTGCAGCAGTGCACATTGCAGTCAGATGTGAGTATTGTGCCGGCTCCTTGTCTGATGACTCTTTGGCAGTTAATCATCCTCACTGGTCACTCCCCGGTCTGCGTGTCTCTTTGATTGTATACATTGATAAACCTCATCAGGTTATCTCCATTTCTTTTAACATAAGTTACAATGACATCATCATTTGTGCCCCTGCTCAGGTCTGTCCATTCATCAGTTACCCGGCCACTCCGCTTGGACACTGCTGTCCAAACTCTTCTTCGTTTCCTAATCTCGTATGCCAAATGGCTGATTGCAATTCCTCCTCTTCCCACTGCCGGCTTCTGGAAGATTACCACATTTGCATTCTGTTCCACTCCTGTCTCCAGTGCTGCCGTGGTCCATACAAAAGTCCTGGTGCAATTGTGCTGGAATGCTCAAAGCATTGGAGGTGGTGGCTACAATTTCGGTCTCCCCTGCAGTCTCGGCCATGGTCATTTCTCTCTCCTCCTCCATCATCTCCATTTCCCTGAGATTGTTTCCCTGCATGCTGGCCATTGGCTCCCCATCCTCGTCTCTAATCCCCCTTGCCTGTCTGGCGCTGAATGCAACTCAGTTCATTCCAGTTACCCCCCTCATCTCTCGGCCATTCAGTTGATGTCTACAGCATCGGTGCACCATGGTGATGGCCTCGAGTTTCTTAGTGGACTTTTCGCTGAATGCAGCATTATTTCCTTAGCAGTTTGAGCATTTCTCCTGCGTGAGGCTGCACACAGCTCTGTGTTTTGCTATGCAGCGGACTGTATTGCACCTACACTCACCAGATAGGTGCAGTCTGGTGCAGTAGCTGCACTTCGACTGGTGGTGGCTACTCTGGCTGTCCATATGGCCCCACCCACCGCAGAGCCTGCAGAGGCTGTCGGGGCCTGCATTGGAATATCGTTGGACTTTGTAGTGTACTTCCACTGCTGTCACTCCTTGATTCAACACTCACTGTGTCACCTTCTTCGCCCTTATCATGAAGACCACCACTGACATTCAGGTTTCATCTCTCTGCACCCTCAATTTGATTGTGTGAGGGTTTTATAACCATGTCACTTGAGCGGGAACCATCACTCCTGTGTTTTCTGCTCCAATCTCCACCCTCATTTTCAGTGATCCTTGGGAGCCTTTGCCCATGTACCTCACTTGTGGGATGGTGTGTATCTTCAGTTTCTCCTACGATTCATTTCCTTCCTCATCCATGATTCCCCGTCCTCTGATCTGGCTGCCTTGATGATGACAGCTTGGGCCAGAAGAGCCATCTCAGCAGCTGTGTTTTGGAGTGTAATTGCAATGATTGTGCCATTGGCTTTGTTTCTTATATTCTTAATCCGAATATGTACTGGCGCCTGTTGCTGGAAATGTGCTCTGTGGACTACAGACATGATTTCCTCATCAATTTTATTGGGTCGGAGGATACTCTTATCTGTCCTCAAAATCAGCTGTCTCACTGCCTTACACATGCTGGATTTGGGGGCCGGGGCTAGGCCAGTAGTCTTGGGTGGTGTTATTGTTGTTAATGTTGGGGTTCACTTCTGGTTCCTTGGTGGCACTCTCACCCACTGTCTGTTTGGAGTAGGGTTGATTGTTGTTGTTGTTATCATTTGAGACTGGGTCAGAGCTGGAGTTGGTTTAGGCTGCTACTGCTCCAGACACGGTTCTGCTTGCTGCTGTTGTCATTGCTATGGGTGTTGTTTTTGTGCTCACACTTGCTGTTTTGTGCCTGCATGAACTGATGCTAGCATGCCTTTTTCGGCCTCTGGCTTTCCTTCACCTGCCTTTGTTCTGGCCAGAATCTTCACGGCCATAACTGAGATGCCAGTCCCCCATAGTATGTCATCCATGTAGTGAGCATCCCACTTCCTCTCCCTCTTCTCCAACCATTCATTCACGCCAAGCCATTGAGTCTCGATACACACTGCATGTGCTTCAACCATTCTTGTCAACTAGTCAACAGTTTGGTGCAACTGTGCCACTTTACGGGCCTGCTACCTGATGTTTCATCAAATTGGTCTCCTCCAGTCTCCTGGTGTGTTTGCCGACTCTGACATCTCACTTCCCAGTCTGTTCCCATTGTCATTCCGCTCCAACTGCTCACTCTCAGCCAGCAAGATGATGCCTGTTGTCTTACCCGACACTTTGGCAGCCATGACACAAGCCTCTTCTGCTTCTGCAGTATCCATACCCTCATGGGTTGCCAAGGTTGATGGTTCATTGGTTGTCATGTCACATCACACCCCATCGATTGTGTGCACATTTTGCAGTCGCCATGCCTGGCCTTCTCAAATTGTGCAGAGGTGCTGGAAGTGTCGTTTAGGGGTCAATATGATGGTAAAGATTGAATGCCAGTGTCTGCTTGTTGCTCGCTTTCGTGGTCACTGAGTACTTTCACCAATTTTGTTTTTGTTCTTGGCCCAAAGTTTTCACAAATCCACTCAAATGTGTGGTTTCATATGCCTGTGCTCTACAGTTACCATACCTTGTATCCTCTATTCGTCCAGAGGTACTGGAAGTACCTCTCCGGGGGCAATTGAATGTTATAAATCCAGTGCCGGTATTTGCATATCCATCTCTATTGTGTTAGCTGAGTTATTTTGCCATTTCTGTTGTCGCCAAGATTTGCTGCACAAGAAGGAATATTTTTTAAAATTTAGTTATTCCATTCAACAAAATTTATAACATTTGAAATATATATTCCAAACTGTAAGTGTATTCAAAGGGATATAAGAATGTTAGTAAAATGTTCAAAAACTATTTCCTTAGCTTAACAGTCAGGACAGTCGAAGCCTAGAATGTTTCCATATAGTTCCCAGACCATTGTCTATTTTGCTGATATAAATTTGTATTCAGTTGTTATCTTTTATACCCATTGCACAATACCACAAATTTATATTGACTTACTTACAATCATTTCTGCACTACTGACTGATTCTATGTTTTATAACAGCTCTCTCTATTTTATGATTGTTGTGCAATTGGAGCTTTATATTTTAGTACTAAGATTTTTACTACATCACTACAAAGCTCATAAGAATTCTGTAGATAGAAAATTCAAGCAACACGCTTAACACACTCTTGTCTCCTATCAAACTATCTCCAAGCCATAAATACTAGCGAACGCTGTGCCTGAATATGAGGAGAATTTCGTACTAATATGGTCCCAAAACAAAGTGATTGACTGCATTTCAGTTGCGGGACATTGTTAGTGAGCGATGGCCAAACAGTCGTGATTACTGCCCTGATGAACATACGATAAAAACGAAAGATCTCCTGGATATGTCTATTTCGGTTGTGTTCAAGAAGATGCGCCGTTCTAACCTTAGCCCTTGAATAATAGAGAAATGACCATAAACCTCAATTCGCACCACGAGACGGACCCTAAACAACTGGAACATACCCTAAAAATGAAACATGGATTATCGCCCAACAAGAAGAAAGTCCTCGTATACTGGATCAACTATGTGCCCATTTCACTAGTCGTAATCATCGTCGCTATCTTTGTCATCGGTGATGGGGTTCTCGAGACGGAGGTAGAATGAGCACATTACACCCTGTAAACTGTTAGTGTTCCCTTAGAGACATACACGAGCTGGACATAAAAACTCACGGTAACGCTGTCGACAAAAATAAGGCCATCATCGAATCTGTGCACTCGAGCCTCAAGGTGCATACCAACAAAACAAAACTGCAGGGTGCACTTCTCGAGCCAGAGCTCCAGTTCTTCTACTTGGTCTTTAGGAAGCACATTTTCTCCCGCAAGAGGATCCTCCGGAATCCAGGGTTTAACTTTTAATTTTCCGAGAGCTTGCAACTTGCAATAGTACCTGTTTTCGGGCTGCGACTTATCATCGTTGTTACACTGTCTTGGCTCCGAACGACCCTGAATAACCTCCGTGACCTCAAGGGACATGTAATCCCTCCTCACAACTTTGCGGTTGAGGCCTTTCTTCTGGTTTTCGGGTGTGCCACGCTTGAGGAGAGCAACGGTGACAAGTTCCCTAGCGGTATTCTCATCGAATCCGGCCACCTGGTCCACGCCGATCTCCCAAGTTTTGTTCAATTCGCCAACACCCGCATAGAATCCATCGTAGATGGTGGAACATGCCATATTAAACGTTCCCGGAAGATGGTTCGATACGTTAGTGCACAATACCAACTCTCGCTCCGCATCACTGCAGATAATGATTGCTTGACGGATATTGTCTCCATATTCTGGCGCTACTGAGTGGAACAGAACCTAAGGATATAGGGTTTTAGGGAAGCAGTTATACAACTCGGTGAGATAAAACCTACATAGTTCAGGAAGTTTTTGATCAGCCTGCAGGCAAGTTCCAGATCATTGGGTTTTTTGTAGCCCATCACGTATGGTACCTTGTAAGATAGGTATCCACGAACAACATACGCAAAGTCGACCTCCCATACATCTTCCTGAGCCCGACCGTTCTGGTCCTGAAACTGGATGTAGTCGGTCGCTGCCATCATTGCAATATGCTCTGCATCCATGTCGTCCATCTTCTTCTCATCCATCCCACCAAAAAACTGCTTCTGGCCAGTCGCGACACCACCCAGTGCCAGATATGTAGTGAAGAGCTGAAGACGTTTTGGATCCCACTTGCGCCTCGCCTTGTATCTCTGTATACATAGCTCGATACGTCTGGCAGGAAGTTAGCACGACATATGCACAGAACTTCAGAGAATGATATCACGCACTGAGAGAAAGGCTTCGACCTAGATTAAATGTCAGCTAAAGTCGTCACAAATATTTCCATGATAATAACTTACGGATTATAAAGAGCCAGCTCGTTTTCAACTTCTTCCTTTGTCAGAGGTCCATCCACAACATATTCTTCTCATAAACATTAACCCTCTGAAATATCCCCCCAGGTTGCAGAATCTCTCACCTTCGAACCCAGATGGTTTTGACTGACCATACCAACAACTAACGTCAGCTCCCTTCCATCTTCAAAAGGAGGGTTTCCTATTCGCGCCTACAGAATGGGACATAGCGCTTACAGAACCCAATATGGCGCACTTACCGATCCTTTAGTCCGCTTAGTCTTCTTTTTCTTTTTCTTGGTAGCCTCGATGTTGACCTCGGTTGTCGCAACGTGAGCTGCAGAACTTGAAGCGTTACCCTTGTCGTGTTCACGTTCCTTGCAAGCACTACCTGTAACAGAGGTATAAATTTCTGTAGAGAGGTTGTCGCTGGCACATGGCACCATGGTTAACAATATGGTAAGCAGATGGACGATGTTTTGACGCTCCTTCCCAGCACCAATCTAGTATGATGGAGGAGCGAATTAGTAAGGTGACGTGTTTGTTGTGTTGAGTATCAAAAGAGTTGCAGATTGGCAGAAACGGTGAGGCGGGGCGAGGAAGAATTCTTGAAGACCGGTGTGTCTTAAAATAGAGCGCGGTCGCCAAGATCCGGGACCGTTTTTGAGGCGAGATTTAATGTGCACAAGAGTCGAAACAATATTTTGACTCTGTGAAATGATAAGCTAGAAGGTTTTCTGTCAACCACTACAGTCTTAATAGATTAATGAACTTGCTTGGCGGCTGCAAACTGTAAGGGCTACACTTTCCCGTATTGTAAAGTAGGCAGAGGGAATACCTTCGCACACTCAATGGTACACGCAATTCCTGAATGCCGGATTACAAAAAGAGGTTATTCACTTCACATAATTTTGGGGATTTGCATGTTGAATAATTCACTTTCTGCACATTATTGAATTTGATACTATATTACATTGTGTACAAGTAAAGACACATACATCCTACCCCAAACAATATATTTCCAAACTTCAGCTAGTTCATTCTCACAGTCAACCCTGTTAGGAATAATGCAGTATTTTTATATTTGTTAGTATCAGAGAAGAATCTTTCTAAGTTATCTTATAATTAGTGTTTTCTTTTAATATGAATAATGTGGTACATTAATACTGTTTTGGCTTTTACATTAGAAATTTTCATATTGTTTTCAGAATATCTAACATTCATTTTTGGAATATGTGTAGAATTTTTAATTATATTCTTCTTGGCTTGTAATTGTTAAATTATGTAGTAAAGTATTTCATTTCTTGTTTTAGGTGTTGATAGCACAATGATATTATTACTATATAGTCTAGAAGCAAATTTTTCTGCTTTGGGAGGTTATTACTCTGTAACTATGATTAATGACAGTCAATTGTACATCAGCAAAATGTAAAATGGTTTGGAAGTCATGACTGAACAACTCAGCAACACTGAACAGCCACATTGATCCTTCCAGATGGTCGCAGATGGTCCCAGATAGGCTGAATGCTCAGTGATAAGCTCTCAGATGCTCCGAAACTACTTCACTGGTGTGACTAAATACTCCAGAGGTTGTGGAATGGAGTCCAAGAATGTCCTGAACAGTGTATAGTTGTCTTCAAAATGCTACAAAATTAAACTATTGGGATGGGCAAATATTGGAGCTATTGGGAGAATTAGCTGCGTCTCCAAGACTAGTCTGCTGCTAGTATTAGCAACAGTTCCAGACAGTCACTTCGGGTCCGGGTTCGGGTCCAACCCGAACCGTTGCCAAATTGAGGGTCCGGGCCGTCAATAAACCAGAACCGTCTACTCAGGTACGGTTCGATGGTAAATTCCCAACCCGGCCGAATTGGGCGGGTTGTCAGCGGGTTGCCCTGCTGGTCCATCTATAGATTCATATAAGGCTCTTGTGTTTGCAGTTTGTTAATAATATTGTATCAAAATCGCATTTTCAACAACCAATGATGCGTTTTTGCATGTTGTGCAGCCTGCAATATCGATCAATTTGGAATCCATGTTTTACATTCAATATATTGTATTTTTGCCTATCAAGGCATTCAATAATTCGGTTATGAGTGCCCAGATACGCCCGATGCCTTGATTACAAAATATTCAAGACCTTAAACTGTTGACGCTCCGTTGACGCTCATTTTCAGGATGTGGCAGGGAGCTTGTCGCTGTTGTTTTCGCTCTCAGAGGCTGCAAATATCACATAAATAGATATCTGCAACCAATCGGATCATAAATTACCCAAGATGCAAAGCTAAAAATCTTTGATGCTCCGTTGACGCTCATTCTCAGAATAGGGCGGTGACCATGTTGCTGTCTCTTTTGCCAATCAAAGCTGCCAATACATCGGTTATGAATAACAGCAACCTGATCACTCTTTAATTACCGTACTTACAAGATCAAAAATTCTTGACTCACCGTTGATGTTCATTTCAATCTATGGTGCGTTCAATATATGCTGCCATCGACAATTGGGTTAATCATGATTAGAGTATCTTGGTTGTCGTTCTGTCAGATAGCGACTCTTCACTTTGGCAAAGCTGAGCGCAGTAACTTTCTTGCACTGTTTGCTCTCACATGACTAAAATTTATATATTTCGTCCATAGCTTCATTGCGCCTGCTATACATCCATTCATCAAGGGGTATTCACAAGCTACTGCTCACCAATCGCGCATAATATATCTCCAACTGAAACACTCGGTCAAGCTACATAAAGAAGCTGACGCATTGTGTCCTACTTTGTCTTCACTCCCTTATTCCTCCTCGTTTCTATTGCATTAACTTTCACAAACACCTTTTCAGCCTGTCTCTTTGACATCCGTGTTGGCGGAATCAATCAGGGAACATTTGGCACGGCACTCACATCCCACTGCTCTGGGCATTCTGGATCCTCGATACCATTGCCTTCCTCTATTTCAGATTCAACATCTGCTGTGCAATCCTGTTCAGTGTCATTTGGATTATCCAAGTCGCAATTCCAGTGTAGCGAATCTTCGGTGTCCGAAATGCTGTCAGGTGCGCTATCCTCATCACTTTCGACTGGATGACGGTTGATTCTGCACATTCCGCAGATGTTTAAGATTTTCGTTCGTCCCCCAAGCAGGTCCTTTGCAGATAAAGCTGGTGGCAAAGGTGATCATTCTGTCAGTCTAGATGCAGCTGCACCATCATGTTGAAAGAGTGACCATGAGGCTTTGACGATCTCTTCAGTGTCCGAAATGTATCCTACGGTGGTCATCTGTTTGTTTTGAGCGCGAGATTCCTTCTGGGTAGCACCTAGGTTTTGGCTGCCGTGCCACATCTCCAAAAAGTCGTGGACCTTGGCCATTCTGTGCAATTTCGTTTCCTCCACCTCTTTCTTCATTTCTGAGTCGCTTTCAGTGTTTGTTGTGTCAGATTCTGTCTTGTCGCCTGCCAAAATCCCATTATTGGCTGGGGCAAACTGCCTTACAACGACTTTTTCGCGAAGGGTGTCGCCTGTGTCTTTTGACTGCCTCCAGCCAATAACATCTCGGCCAAGGGAAAAACTGGACTCCACTCCGACACCATGTGGCAAAATAGTGACAATGTGACGCGCCACATCAGAGAGATCGGCATACTGTGAGTGCGTTTCCTCTTGCTGCCGCCACCAGTCAGTTATGCCTGGTATCCAAAATGTACTGCTAATCTCCATTGGGTTAGAGTGGTAATCATTGAGATTTGGATTAATTTGCCCCCAGTTCTTTGGTGCTTCAGGAGGTGAATTGAAATAGAGCCTGGCGGCGGTCAACAAGCGTGCTGCGCTATCGCTTCATCCGGGTGTTGTTTCAGCTACATTGGTAGGCGTTAAGTATTCTTCATCATCGCTGGATAAATCATCTGGATCAAAGGATCATTGATGGGATGATGAGGCGATTGAGGAGGGGATGAGTTTACTGCTCGGTACATTTTCTGGTTTATTGACCGGCACATGTCGATGTTTGGCACAATATTCATTCTCCACGTACTTCAGAAAGGCTTCCTTGTATTGGGTAGTATGGGATGTCTTGTCCTGAGGATGAATATCCATTCTCTTGTCCCACTTCCGAAACGATCGCAACTTGCGGAAAGGATTGAGGATATGTGCTGAAATGAGCAGCATAGCCGTCGTTGGAGTCACTTCGGCATAATATTTGGACAGCTTCTGTCAAGCTAACTTCACAGCGAACAACAAGTCCTCCTTCCATTGAGTCTTCTTCATAGCCAAAGCTCGCATAACACCATCGATGTGATCAAACATGTCAATGTACACTGTGATAAAGTGATGCAATGTGACTGTATGCCTCTTCGACATCCAAAGGGTCCAATATCGGAATGGCCTCAATACTTCAATGACATACTTGACAATCGTCCATTCATCTCGTGTTGTGAAGAGTGGCCGGTAATCGCTATATTTTGGATTTTGGAGCCACTCGGACGTGAATTCCCATCATCGGTAGGCGTGCTAGAGTAACTCCAATGTTGAGTTCCACCATGTCTTCATATCCATAATCGGAACTATGGCAATGTGGACTTTGGCTTTTGACAGTCAATGAACTCATTTTGATGACCAGGTGTCAGCGTAATGAATACTGCAAGCATTCTCTGCTATATGACGGTCAATTTCAGGACTTCCAAAATATCATGAAATACGTACTTTCTCAATTATCTTTGCTAAACTTGGTTTCATGGCCGACACATTATTGATTCTACTGTTGCCCTCTTTTCGAAGTCTTTGACTCTTCCCAATGTCTATGCTTTCATTCTCTCCAAATTGCTGATTGCGCTCATGGGCTTCCCAAGACTTGGTGCGGCTTTTTACACCTAGACTGCTCATGAATGCACCTAAAGCCAGCTGTATGACTTGCGCCATGCATGGTATGTGGTTCCTCAGTGCAGGCCACTCGACTCAAGAGGACGCAAGTGTTGATTGCAGCTCGCGTGTCATCGAATAATTCGAGGAAGCATTATCGGTTGTAATACCGAGCAATCGGCCGTCGGTAAGCTCGACATGATCAAGCATGTCCTTCAAATGTATGGCTAGCTTTGCTCCAGTATGTTGGCCCTTGACCTATCGTCCTGAATTAGCTTTCGAAGGTGGGAAAGAATCGCTGATCAACCTCATTGAAAGCAAGTTGAACTCCACGCGACGTCCGATTTCGATCTATATAGTAAGCAATGACCGACATTATGGTGAGTGTGTTTGTTGATGCTCATCCGTCCAAAGCTAATTGAACTTCATTCGTGATGGCAATTGCTTCGTAATTGCATCCACAGTCAGTGCATATTCCCTCCGGCAAATGTTGCCAAGTGTCGTAGCGGACGGCACCACTAGGTCATCATGTAACGCCTTATATGACTGTCGCAGTTGAAGATTTGATATAGCGTTTCATGGAATATGAGCCGAAACAAATCCTAACATGAGGTAGTGATTCCATGTGTCTTGGTGAAATTCGGAAGTTTCCAAGTCCTTAGCTGCCGATTTGGAACGTTTTGTCTGTCATTTTGGTCAATATGGATCAACGTGGATGTCAAACATAAATTCCCTCTGCGAACATACTGTTGTAATTCCTCGACTTCCTTGCCTCTTCAGGATTGCCAACGCTGTTTCATCGATGGCCGAACTAATTAATGTAGTTACATCCGAATCTGTTAATTCGTTAAACTTTGCGATGTGAGCTTCTTTAAGCAAATGTTTCCCCATTGAGCTTGTCCCATGTTCTGATGGATGATGAAGAACTTGGTGACAAACAATACATGTCATTCCAGGGCTGCCGGTCTCCTCAATGCCACAGTGTAAGTAAAATTGCCACGAAGGTGCATGTCTAGAATTATTCCAAGCAATCGGACATTTGGAGTCTACATTCATTGAAGCCCACCAAGCGTCGAAGATGATTTGTCAAGTAAGGTCGCTGAAGCCCCGAATAAAGACATGTTCATTTTTGGAAGAGATCATAACCTCTAGCATTGAGGTATTTGAAGATTGTGAATCAGACATGGTGGTAGGAATAAGAAATCTAGATAATACGACTCGAGTGACTGCCGAAAGTAAAGTTTCAGTTCAGCAGATTGCTGGTCCTTAAATATTGACTCTAGAGCTACAAGTAAAAAAATCAGATCTGTGAGACATTGCATGCATATTTGTGAAGTTGTATACAAAGACATATTGAAAAGACTGACCGTGTAAAACTCAATTTAGGAACAGCGCAATGCTCTTCATTGCTGTATAGCTTACTGAGCCTCCACAAAGATTGTTTACGCTCTGTGGGCGCTCAATTGTAGGAGGAGGACCCGATATCGTAGCTAGTATTATTGCCACAAACAGGCTGCCGATAGGTTGATTGTGGGTTTGCTATGTCCTATTGCCCTTCGATTATTCAAGATGCAAGATCAAAAATCGATGACACTCCGTTGACGCTCATTTTCAGGGCATAGGTACGATGTCGCCGAAAGCAGTGTTGCATCGAAAGACGGCCGATAGCTCGATTATATGTTGATGTCGCCGCATGGCCCCTTGATCAATGAAGATGGAAGGCATAAAATCATTGATGCTCCGTAGACGCTCATTTTCAGGGCATAGGTACGGTGTCGCCAAAAGCATTTTTCCTGAGAAAGATGGCCAATAGTTCAATTATGTGTTAATGTCGCTGCACTGCCCCTTGAATAACGAAGATGAAAGGCCCAAAATTGTTGACACTTCGTTTACCCTCATTTTGAAGGCATAGGTACGGTGTTGCGAAACGCATCTTTGCCGAGAAAGACTGCCGATAGCTCGATTATGGGTCAATGTTGCTGCACCGCCCCTCGATTAACGAAGATGGAAGGCTTAAAATCATTGACGCTCCGTTGACACTCATTTTCAAGGCATAGGTATGATGTCGTCAAAACATTTTCGCGCAGAAAGGTGGCCGATAGTTCAATTATAGATCAATGTCTCCGCACCGCCCCTCGAGTAATGAAGATGCAAGGCCTAAAATCGTTGATACTCCGTTGACGCTCAGTTTCAGGGCATAGGCACGATGTCGTTGAAAGTGTTTTTGCCAAGAAAGACAGCCGATAGCTCAATTATGGGTCGATGTCGCCGCATGGCCCGTAGATTCACCAAGATGGAAGGCCTCAAATCGTTGACGCTCCTTTGACACTCATTTAGAGGGAATAGGTACGGTGTCGCCAACAGAATTGATGCCTAGAATGGCGGCCGATAGTTCGATTATGTGTTAATGTTGCCATGCAGCCCTTTGGATTGTTCAGGATGCAAGGGCAAAGATCATTGACGCTCCATTGATGCTCATATTCAGAATGTGGGAATGAGTGTGTCATTTGTCTCTTTCGCTATAATGCCTACCAATACATTCAGTTTGGCAGTATGTGACAATGCCGCCCATTGATTGCGGAATGTGTAAAACTAAAAATCGTTGACACTCTGTTGACGCTCACATTGATCACATTGAAACAGCCTTTGTACACCTAATAATTATATGCAATGAATCAGATACACATTATTGACATCCATTATTGCGTTTGTATGTGTCATAGTTTGCATCCAGGAGTTATGTTACATCTCAATTTCTGATCAACTGCTATCCACGCTATCTAAGTGAGAGATGACATGGCCCTCTCACATTCCTGCGCTTTTGGCCAGCAATTTATGGCATGTAGATCATTTCACTAATTTTTGGTAAATATAGCCCGACTTCCTCACCTTTCCTTGTCCAGCTCCTTCTCCTCCATTTCCACGACTCACCATAAGCAATTTCAAATATTTCAACCATATGCACGAGGTCTGTGTGGAGAGTTATGCAGTTGGATACATGGATGAACGCAGCATGACGGTCGTCGTTCAGGCAGATTCGTTATGAGCACTGACCGCTCTTTCTATGACACATATGACATCACTCACCTAAATTTTGTTAGTATATTTCGTCACTAGGATAGCTTTTACTTTGTCGTTTAACAGTCACTTGCAAATAGTAATCGCATGTTTTGGCCGTCTTTCCTTGTGAGTTGGATTCTAGAACTTTCACATGGTGCGTTTGACCCTTGCACATCCACAGACAAATTATCATGTCTCACAATTTGGTCACTGAAATCAAGAACATGCTGACACTTTGCAAAATTGGTAAACAATTTGCTTTTCTCCAAGATATGATGTCAAAAATTACAATTTGCCCATATATTCCTCCGCTGACGCAGGAGCCGTCAGAATGTCTTTGTCCGAATCCGAAATCTACATGGTGATTAGCTGGAGGCTATATGCAGGGGCAAAAGCTTGCTGGTTGAACATGCTTTGCTTTCAGCAAAGATGATGTATCGAGCTCTGCAGAGGGCTCAAAACTGTATATGGTTGTGTTCGACAGCGGCTTCACTGAACCTACATTAATATGACTACTTCCTGGTTGAGGAGTCCCTTGCGGCATTTGCAATATTCCGGTGACAATGTCCAGACACTCCAGAAGCTCTCCAATCGTTGTCAGTACAGGTGTCACTGCATCATCATCCGTTTGCTGTTGAATGACTGCCAGAACCCGCAATGCCGATGAGCCGTACTTCTTATCTCTTTCACAAAAGTAATCAGCTTCGTCCTCCCAACCCGGTTGTGTCAATTCATCGAGCTTCATCTGTTTCTGATCAAACCTCTCCAGCCGCTGCGGCACAGTTTTCGTGATTGTGCCCATCACCCAGCCGGGTTCGTCATCTTCGCTCACCTGGCCCTGCTCTGGCTCCTCATCATCCTCATCTTGCCCATCCTCACCATCGTCGGAACTTGCAAGATCACTCAGACTGTCTCTGGTAGCAACCATCAACTCCTGGAATATCTTTCCAGGCTCTCCGTCCGTCAATCCCACATTTTCAGCTTTCCTCGTATCTTTCTCCTCCTGCTGAACCACTTCTTCTGCATCTTCAACTCGCTTTCTTGCCCCCGCGGTCTCTCTCTCAACATAATCCTCGATCCATTTTGCTTTGTCTTCATTGCTTAAGAAGTGCGTTTCGCGTCGTTTCTCGGCTGCAAGGTTCTGTTAGGATCGCAAGCTGCACAATGCCCCAAGGGCTCGGACTCACTCTGCTTCCTAGCCGCTCTTGCCTTCATTCGCTTGATGACGTCGTTGTTTGCAGCACTTTGTCGATTTACCATATTTGCCAGCCGGATGTGGCGAAAAGGTATTTTTCGGAGAATTGACCATTGTACTGTGGCTTGGCTTTGTTGTTGGGCGAGATGTTGGATGTTGCAAGATATGGACAATATGGAGGCAAGCTTCGTCTTTTATGTCAAGGTTGGTACGTTTACTTATCTTGAACAAAGCAAAAACGCGCTTTTGACTGTCAATAAAACGGGAATAGTTGGGCTAACCGTATATCATGACTTGATTGCCAGCATCAGTTTCATGTAATATCCCAGGGATTCTTTGAGACAAACATCAGCAGATGTCCTTTCGCTCGTACAATGAACTATTAATTTCCTACAATCATGCGATTTCGGCTGTCGTGCACCACAATTTATCACTGTTAACAAACTCACAACATCGGACCTACTTATTGCAAATTGCGGGGCGGTGGGAAACCCCTGCAACTTGCGACCATATGCAGCAGGTTTCATCTTGAGTATACGGAACATCTTGGCTGCTACTTATTCTATTCTGACATGAAGCTAACTATATAGTCCTCAGGACTTCCCACTTCTTTTCATTATCATCCTCCTCTCCTATTCCACACCAGCATAGTATGGAAATACAATCACCCCAGCCAGCAGCGAGCGGATTGAAATCAAGCCAATTGGCGGGTGATACATCGAATACGTCAGTCATTGGCGCACAGCAACAACGCCGACACCAGCAAGTCCACCGCAACGCTGCCAATGAAGCCACCAGATATATGACCCAGGATGCCCATTTAAAAAATGTCCATAAAACTGAACACAGCAAGAATGAGCAGCAGCAGGCAGTTGGATGTAAGTATATGCATATCGTGGTAAACAGCCGGAAATTGATCATATAATCTACAGCCGGTGTACGTAGAGAGCTATGCGAACAATATCTCGCTGCCCGTAACGGGAATCCTCCATGCTCGACGAAGGCATTCGTCTGCATATTCAGGGAAATCGAATATCATGATGCTGCCAGCTCCGGAACTTTCGCGGACAGATTTCCTGATAAGAATCCCCCTGAGTCGACAAAACAGGCTTTAATCACCTTGGAGGAAGCTACGGAAGTGTATATGGTTGAGGTAATAGCTGAATCTCATCGTTACAAGCAACAACTTATTTCTTGTAGGTTTTGAACATGTCTGCTACTATGGCAAGGCAAGGAGGTCGTGTACAGTTGGAACAGTCCGACATGCCCCTGGCCATGAATGTGGCGAAAATGGCCAAAGAAGGCGTTCATGCGCCACAATAGTGGAAACGCAATTCCTGATCAAATAACCTCGTGCCGAGGTCCGAGAGGAGAAGAAGCAGGGTGTTGAGTCTCCTGGGCTTAGAGAGGTGAAGGCTGCGATAGAAAGACACCCGGCCATGCTTCGTCAAAACCAGACGGCCAGATGCCTTCGTTGCCCAAATGGCATGGCAAAGAATCCGCAGACACGATGGATACCCAAAGGAACAGGCACACCTCCCCCTGACAGACTCAGACAGCCGACTCCAGAGGCGACGCCACCTCCGCCCAAGATGCCACCCGCCGCAACTGGTGTCAGTTCCGCAGCTCAACGGGCCCAAATGGTCAATTTGCAGGCCCGATATGCATACTCACACACATCCCTTCCCTGTGCTGAATTCTTTACGCTCGATGCTTCAGCCCAGGATAGCCAGCACGATACAGATTTTGATCCAGATATGCTGACTGATGAAGGAACATCCACTGGTTAGTACACTATAGGCTGTGTGGTAATGCAGCTGACATCCATTTTAAAGCCCACAGCAGCCTATTGAGCGAACCTGTAAGTGATGACTAGCATTGATTGAAAGGCACTGGATTTTGGAGATAATTATCATATCTTTATATGTATTAGTAAAGAACCATGTAGTGATCAAGAAGAAAGTAAATGAAAACGCTAGAAAGGCCGCCAGAACAATGTTAATGAAGGATTACACCAAATGGAATAATTGTATAATGTGGATACACACGTGGCAAAATGAGTGTCAACGGAGCATCAACAATTTCGGTTCATGTAAATCCGGTAATTTACAAACCATTTCATAGTAGTCATGCATAATTGATGTTTTGACTGCCTATGTTGGCAAAAATCATATCGACAAGCTTCCTACCTCATCTTGAAAATGAGCATCAACGGAGCGTCAATGATTATTGGTCATGCGTCCTGGGTCATTGCACTGCTGATAGGTTGTAGGCTGTAATATAGGAATTATTGGCCACCTTTATAGGCAAAATAGATCAGGATACCCTCCCTGCCACATCTTGATCATGAGCGTCAACGGAGCATCAACGATGATTGGTCATGTATCTTGGGTAATATGGGGTGCGACAGGTTGCAGACAGTCATAACCATATCATCGGGTGCATTTATAGGCAGAAGAGAAAGAGAAACGCTATGTGCCCCATCGTGAAAATGTGTGTCAACGACTGTTGGCCTTCCATCATGGTTAATCACAGCGCGATGTGGCCGTTATGGTCTATATACATCTTTTTGACTGCTTTTGTATGCTAAAAGGCTCAAGAATACTTAGTGGGAGCTCTGTAAATGCCATAAGTTGTTACTGTCCCGGAGGATGTGGCAGGAATATCCCGTACGAATCTGCCTATAAATGCTGCCACCTCCTTCTGTATGGATGCTCATGATCAAGCGCCACGCATAGTACCGATGATGCAGGACCAATAATCGTTGACGCTCTGTTGACGCTCATTATCATGATGGGGTACGGAGCGTTTCACTTTCTTTTTTTGTTATAAAGGCGGCCAATACTATGTTTATGGCTATGTGTAATCTGTTGCCCCCCAGATTGCCCAAGATACACGACCAACAATCGTTGACGCTCCATTGACGCTCATTTGCAGGATGTGGTAGGGCGCTTTTTTATGTTCATTTTGCTCACTATGGTGGCCAATGCATCAAAAATAAACCGTGATGTACCAATCTCATATTTCACGATTATCAGTAGCATATCTGAATGCGACCATAAATGTGAAACCCGAAACCCAGAACCATAGATTGGAACCGACAGGTCTAGCCAAACCCTGCAAAACCCGTAGGTTGATGGGTACGGGTCCGGGTTTGGCCCGCCAAGAGTCAGCAGGTCAGGTTGCTTGGCGGTTCCTGAGCCGGACTGGGGCCTTCGGTTCAGTTCCAACCCAGACCAAAGCCGGGTAACCCAGAACCGTTGCTAACACTATCTGCTGCACCACAAACCTGGTGCCATACTCTCCAGGGGTGATTATTAAAATGTTTGTATAAAAGAATACAATTCAACTAACTATCTTTCTTCTGCACCCTTGATTCAAACATTGTAACTTAATATTCAGTTCAGTAGGTATTTAAATCCACCTGATTGTTTACAAGCCATACGCTATGGATTCTATATGATGCAATAGTCTCTCGGACCGAATGTGCCAGTCTGACAATTGCTCCGACAGGTACAATATGCATCTTATCAGTCTGTTTGACAACCCGGATGAACACGTCCACACAATGATCCCAACCAAGCCGATCATTTTACTTTGTTGAAATCACCACTGCAGATTCTTGAGCTTCACGACGGAATATCCATTGTCGAATCTTCTTGAACCTGTCAGAAAAGATCGACATCATTTTTCCAGTGGGCTGGCACTCCTGAAATTGGAGGATCTGATTCATTCAAATTCAGCTAGAGAATAATACAGAAAAAGAAGGAACTTAGCCTTGGAAGTTATTATCAAGGTTTCTCTCTGTATATTGGACCCAGATGTTATGAGTTTCAGGCATGATCCCATGGTTGGCATTGGTATATTCTACCTTGCAATCAAGTCCCAGATGCTCAACAGATGTAGGGCAGTGAAATGGTTGAAGGTAAAACAACAGTGCATGCTGAAGTTTAATAAATATGCTGTCTATGAGTACATTCTGATCATATCTGAGCACCAGTCCACTAACTTTGTGTACCCAGTCCTCTTCAATTTGTGCACAGAATTGCTGTCCAAAGTTGGGAATGCTGAAATCTTCAGATGTAGTTCTGAGGGAAGTTAATTTGATACTTCTGCACTCTCCACAGACACGAGTTTCCCTCAAGTGATGTACCCATTGTAATACAGCGCAGAAAAGTGGCTCTTGCTGACAATGCTGGAGGCATAAAGGAGGGGCTCTACAAGTATTTCACTGTGTATCGGCAGTGGTTGGTAGGTTGAAAACCTTTGCAGAGTCAATATTGTACCAGCCTTGCAGGGCAAGATACAACAGCGTCTCCACCATGTAGTGAAGACCTGTACACCAGTCATTGTGCTTGAGAATCAGTCGAATGTAATTGACTTTGTTGGTAGATCGATATGCCTCTTTCACATTGCCCATATGTAGCCATCGAGAAATATGGGTGGTTAAATTCTCGCTAGAACCGATTCACCGAATTGACTCTGATATATGGCTCACAAGATGTATCCTTTGATATCTGAAATGTATTACACACTGTTCAATGGGTTTCCGCAGCTCCTGAATGCCAATTGCCCACTTACCAGCTTCACACCCAATCAAGCGGATGGAGAATCCGTTCTTGGCCTGCTCTGCTCATTCAATGAGATAACAAAGATCTCTCTCTCCAGCTAATTGACAACACAGTCCGTATCAGCGATACTCCTGTTTGTCGCTGCAGTCCCAGCACCGGATAGATGGACCTGACATTCCACCTGCTCGTCGACAGTCATGTTTGCTGTCCCATAAACCTCTGCTTCTGTAGCAGCCTTCATTTGGGCACGTTTGTAGGTGAATGTGCTTCAGGGACCAGTTTCCTTAGTCCCGACTTCCTGCAATAGTTGTCGTTCATGATATTGGAATAATTAATTGACAGCCTACATTTAACAGGCGTCAGCAGGTGGATTTTGCTCTCCAATTGCTCTTTTACCCTCTGCTGATCAGCATTGGACCATCTGGTTGCCCCTTGTCAGGCTGTATTCAGGTGGACATGAAATTGCCTTCGTTTTGATGTAGTAACCTCTTCAGCCCCATACCACTCAACCTCCTTTGCAGCACGAATTTTATCATTCATTTGTTCCTGTACGAGATAGGATTCTCTTGCCTACTGTTGACACACTTTGTCCTTCGCAGACTTCAACATTTTGTGTTGTCCAAATGTACGTTTTGTCTTGTAAAATCCCTTCAGTCCATCATATAGTGCTGTGAGGGATAGATCATTGTTGGCTAACAAGGAGAGAAAATACGCATAATGCCTGCACTGCTCCCATTGCCAGTTCACCGGAGGCTGTTTCAGCTGCAATGTTCCCGACATCCTTCGACCGGTCAACGATCGGGGTGTAATTCATTGCCACTGGTCTGACTATCTCCCAGATCTCACCTCCCCACCCGGAGCTGGTTTTCACAAAATTGTATGGTTTAGAGAATTGCTGGAGGCCGGAATTTTGTGGTACCTATGTGAATCGATTGTCAAATTGATCCTGGGCATTTCTAGCTCTCAGGTATTTGAGCAGCTGGTGGAATAAGTCTTTAACTATACCCAAGAGCAGCTGATGCAATATATCAGACTGCCACAGGCGAGAGACATTGCAGAGAGGGTTTTGCCAGCACTGGTTGTAGACTGGTTGAACACCAAAAATGTGTAGAACATCGATATTAGTTTCGTTCAGAAGCTGCAAGTAAGCGTGCTGATCTCTTGAGTAATGGAGTGGTCGAAATGTTGAATGCCCCATCGGCACACTTTTAGGAATCGCACACATTGGGCATGAGCCATGTGAGATATGAGCAATCATGACTTGTTTGGGATAATCGCTGACCCAGGCAGCCAAAAGTGGATAGCATTGTCTCTGGAATGCATTAGCACACTTCCATGTCAAGCTGGGACCAGTTATGTCAAGATTCTAGAGTGGGGACAGCACAGTTCCAACTGTGGAATGCCATGCCTCAGCAGTGTGTTTGGAACCTTTCAGGGGACAGGGGATCAGCCCAATGAGAATCCTGGTGCACTTTTTCGGTGTCTGGCAGATATTTTTTTGAATGTTATCAATTGTGAGATGCAGTGGCCAGGCATACTGATCACACAAATGATTGGTCAATTGAGTGTTGTCGGATGCACAAACGACTGGCACAATCATTGCTGGACAGGAACCTGATCCTGATTATCCCACTAGCAATCGGCCGTCTCCATTATGCTGTTTAACCAGCCGCATTCTGAGTAGGCGAGGTGCGCCTGTTGAAAATTGAGTTGCGCCTGGAATGGGAGATGTGCCAATACGAGAAGAATATAATTGAATATACTTCTGCAGTGTAATCTTCCGAAGATATTTGCATGATCATCAATCCAACTATCATCGCCAAGCCTGACACTGAGATTGGAGAGAGGCTTATGCAGGGCATCCGCTGATTGGAATGATTCGATTTTGAAGTTGTCCTGTTCGTGCCTCCGATGTTAACCTATCTGCATTCTGTTTTGTTGGCTAATGATTGAGCCTGGTGAACGTTGTATGCTGACTGAAATGGATGCCATGGATTCCATTGTTCTGAGTACTTGCAATGCTTGTTGTACAATCCATTTGCTTTGCCTTATGCTTTCCCCCCTGCATTTTCCACTCCAACTTCCTGCCTAGGTGCCTTTGTCTTTGTTGGATCAGGGGTACATGTCAGATCAGGCTTCTGGGGTTCTATAGTTTCTTTGTTGGGAGTATCTTCAGCTGGTGGCGCACCAGGTACATTGTCTATGGGTAGATCATTAGTTGGCTTGCTCATCGATGGTCATTGAGGAACAATAACAGAATTAGAACCATGATGGCTTGGGTCGATCCCAGCCTGCAGGTGGTAAATTCCCACCAGGTAAGAGCCCTTTGGGTGTCAACAATGGGTGCTATTGTTGATGGTGAGCCTTGAGTTTATTCTTGTTGAATAATTTCTTTTTGTAGATAATCCACTGAACATTCTTGAATCGAGTGTTGACCATGTTCGAGAAATGGTCCATGAACACCTATTCGAATGAATCCTGATGATGCTTCAGGGGGTGATATTGATCCTCCTACATATTTGTTTGAAAGGGGGCAAGCTCTGGTTAGTAGTGTACCACAGTCACAGCCACAGTGCACCTCACCAAATGTGGGGGAGGGCTAAATTGAAGTCACATTACGATCAGTTCACTTCTTAAATGAAAATATATATATTATATCCTGCAAAATACTCATGCACATTGTCTGTTGAAAATCATTAGCTGGGAAGAGAAGATCTCTTGTATTATCACAGCAATCTCCACAATGGGCCATGTACTATATCATCGCGGCATTTTCAATTATACCTCCGTTCGAGCCTCCAAGCAGCTGATAATGAAGGTTTCTCATCATAATACAATCAATCGGTGAGGTTGTTATCTAGCTGAATACCTGCCCAATGATCATCGAGAACTGTTAGGATGGTTCCTTCAGTAACAATCCTTGACTGGAGCGTGGATCCTGAGGAGAACAATGATGTATAGACAAGGGGCTCAATAGGAAGCACCACTGTTGTTGCTAGACTCACAGGCCTCCAATTGAATCAGGTTACAAGGTTGTACATACACAACTTATGTGGAATATCCCTAGTTGTGCTAACCTTCATACTGGATATAGTTCTTGTTGGTTTCCTGGAGATATCATATCATATCACTTCAATGACTTTTAAAGTCATGAAAGCATACAAAGGTGAGTATCTATCCAATATTCAAGTATACAAATTCAAGAATAGAACAAAGAAATGTGGGATGTGTGTGATTAAGATTTGTTTTTCTCAGCCAGGATGGTTTTATGGATCAATGGTGTAGTGAAACACCACAGTTTGTGACAACAGAGTGGATTATAAGAAGCCCTTCATTCTGTCGAAGGTCACTGCTACCTGAAATATACTCAACCATACTCCTATGTATTCTACATCACATCTCACATCGATAGTATTTGACCGCCATCTTGCATAATGGATCATGTCGCCAAAGCAATCTCCAAAGAAGACAGCGAATAACGCTCCACCAGGTGGCCTATTTGCCTCAGAACAATGCCGTGACTTCAATTCAGAATGATTTGATATTAGTTTACAAACTGCCACTGACAAAGACTGTCGATTTGGCAAACACACCAAGCAATATCATCTGCTGGGAAATAATCCAGTGAATCAGCCAACATCATCTAGTACAACTCCTCCACCTGGGAGACCACCCATCAGTTTCCCAACAAAATGATTTTAGCCGGCAGCAGAACTACGCAAGACAGATGTCATAGGGATTGTGGACTTACCCCCATCACTGCAGATTTCCTATGACAAGTGTCATGCAGATGATGATAGCAATGATTCATAGGACTAGGGCAGTGAAGAGGGCAAACCCCCAATCAGCCTGAAGTATACGAAATCCTCCTTGAAGCAATTTGCCAAAACGATGGGGCTAGCCAACTACAGTGTGTTCAACAAGTGGAAGAAAGTATGGGTGGCTGGGAATATCAAGAAAATGCATCAGTTCATTATCCTGGGGCAGAATCAGGTAAAGCTGCTTAGTGACAGACACCTGTGTGGGGAGACAGTGGTTGCCGATGTTTTGCTGACATTCGAGAACTGGCTGTGGTCAGATAATTTTGATAATGCTGAATGGATTTCGTGGCAGTTGGTTGAGATGTTTTTGAAGAAACATACAAGCAAAATTCAGGAGGCAAGGAAACAAGCCAGGCGAGGCAATAAGCAACCAGCAACTGATTGGGGAGAGCACGTGGGCAAAAAGACAAAATGTAACCTCCCAGAGTCACCAACTACAGCTTTCAAGGGTGGTATTCACCGGGAATCAAATTGGAATGATATGGTGATATCCGCCCAATAATTGTCAGCTTCAAATCTAGATGCATTATCGAAAAGCGAAATCGATTTCTGAAGATGGACCCCACACAGCGATTCTTTTCCCCATTCTCCAGAAATAATCCGCCCAACTTATTTGCAATCTTCCACCATGCGTCAAAGGGGTGAACGATGCGATCACGTTGTCATAGCATTTCACCACCTTGTTTTGTCATTTAAGTTCATTTACCGCAACTGTTTTGATCATGATATTCCTGTAAATTTTAATCCTTTCGACGGTTTTTTGAACTTTTCCATTGATTCCAAGAATATTCTGAACCGTTCAATCCCTTGAGACGTCGATTATACACAAGCTTGCACAACTCCTATAACAAAAATTAAGACACTGAGAGTAAACCCTCATCAGATTTCATTAAGTCACTGCAACGATTGCTTCAAACATCGAATCGAATAATCTACATATGAAACAAATTGAAAGCATTCAGGTAAATCGTGTTGCACAAGTACCCCAGCAAGCTATCTGGCTGCGGTATCAGTGCAAGAAGGTGTTCCGTCCCTCGGATCGTGCTTCTAGGGAGGATACAAGTGGTTCCAAATCCAAATCCGGGATTACGATCGTAGCATCCATCATGCAAAGGTTGTATCAGGGGATGATGTCTCACTTCAACAAACGCCATACCAGCAGTCTGATGTATCAGCCCAGTTGCAACCATCTGAATCAAGGTGAGAAGCCCTATAACGATTGATTCGGCATCCTCGACGACAAAAAGTCACTTCAAAGGCTTGGGAATGCCTCCAGCAGTCGACTTAAAGTTGCTATCTGGACATGTCCCCATCCCAAGAAGCACTGTATCATTTCCTGGTGGCTTATGCTTTGTCCACCTTGTTGAAATGGTGCAACGAACCATATGAACTGCCTGCTCGTCGTATTGAAAAGACATCACCCCAATTGCTACTGTGATGTACTGAATGGATTTTGCATTGTTGAGACGACTCAAGTCCTGATTGTGATCGACATAGTCTTTGAAGTTGGCAAATCTCTTGAAACACCAAGCAATGTGATTCTGTAGCTCCCCTTATGGCATTGCACACCACTCAGACAAGTCATCATGGGTCTTGATTACTGCTCACAGGTTTTCCATCAATCGCCTGCGATATGCTTTGGTTAGAATCATTTCATTGTCGCGTCATTGTTCTTCAGCATTTTCATTGAGCACTCGATACTGAAACACCTCCTTTCTAGGTTTCGTTGGCAAAATCTGGATAGTGGTCTGATGACATATCGATTGTCAGTACACTTGTATAACGATTCATCATTGCTCTTTCAGTGGGTTCAGAGCTTGCATTTAAGAGGTTGCCAGGCTGGAGAATATGGTCAGAGAAGTGGTTCGGGAGATGCATCTGCACAAAGTTGAAATACAATTCATCGACAGGATGTTGTGTAATTGCTGACATGATCTGCGTATTTTCTTCATCCATGCAACGACTCTTTGCAGCCACAGAAAGATTGTTCCAGGTGGGGTCACTCTCCTGTTCTTCCTGTTTGTTCAAAGTAAGCTGCTTTTTGAAGGCTTCTGAGACCTTTGTAGATTTACTGGCATGGAATGGACTGAAAACATCCTTGTGATGATGCAACTCCTCCAGATAGTTCTCCATGTACTCGATCACGGCTACAGCATGGTACCAGTACTGTGCCATAATGTGAAAATACAGTAAGTTCTGGATGCACAACAGGGCTTCTGCGAAGTCAATCCTTTGGCTCGCCAAACAGTGAAAAAGAGTCACCACTAAATCTTGAACAATCATGCGCCCGAGTGCTTTCATCTCCTTACCACTCCATTACGTCACCTGGCTATATGGCTTGTTGAATCGAGCAAAGCCAGGATATGGAGGCATAAATGCCCAAAGCTGGTTCTGTTTGTCAATCCTGGTATGTAGTTCAAGAAAGGATGTTACCCAGTCCATCAAATTCTCGAGCATACCGAGATAGAGGGTATGAAGAATATCAGGTGTTATACTAGTTGTCGGGGAGATGCATTTCATACTCCTGAAGCCACCTTCTGATGTTCCAACCGCTTGATTTTCGAGATAATGTATTGCTTCCCATCAGTCTGTCTCATGTCCTAGAGTCGCAAGTATCATCTTTGGAAGTATAGCTGATAGTCTCTCAATTGCCATGATGATGAATACCTATCTGCAAATGACAATTTTTGTGCTTCGCTCAGTGGGCAATGGTGCTACTTCATTGACTGCAAGTGAATGTCTTCAATGTAGTCAGCCATCCATGCATGGATGACCAGTTTACATTGCTGCATCCGACCATCTGCACGAAGCATATGCTTTCCAGGGTTGAAAAGCTCATCGAGTGGACGAAAGATAAGCTCGAAGATCTTCCTTGAACCCTGCTGTCTGTGGATTTGTTGTTCCTTCATGGCAGTTATTTTCGCATGTCCTTTGAAGCGATAACTTGGAGGAGTGGGTAGTGTTAGCAATGGTTCCGGACCATCACGTCTGGTCCAGGTCCTGGTCCAAGCCGAAAGATTGCAAAATTGGCCGTTGGGGTTGTTGATAAACCCACACCATCGACTTGGGTACAGTTCAATGGTAGACTCCCAACCCGTCCGAATTCAGCGGGTTGTCAGCGGGTCACCCAGTGGGTCCATCGATAGATTCAATTAAGGCTCTTGCTTTTGGAGTATGTGAATAGTATCTTATCAAAATCGTGTTTTCAACAACCAAGGATATGTTTTTGCATGCTGAGCAGATTGGAATATCAATTAATTTGGAATCGGTGTTTTACCTTTGATAAACTGTATTTTTGCCTATCACGCCGGTCGATAATTCCGTAATGAACGCAAAGATCAGCGGGATGGCTCGATTACCAAATATGCAACAACTGAAACTGTTGACCCTCCGTTGACCCTCATTTTCAGAATGTGGCAGGGAGTCTGTCGCTGTTGTTTTTGGCAGTAAAGGCTGCCAACATTTGATAAATGGATGTCTCCAACCAATCAGAACATAAATTACCCAAGATGCGAAACAAAAAATTGTTGAAGCTCCTTTGACGCTCATTCTCAGGATGTGACAGCGAGCGTGTCACTGTAGTGTTTCCCAGTAAAGGCAGCCAACATTTGATAAATGGATGTTGGCAACTAATCGGAACATATATTGTCCAACATGCGAGGCTAAACATCCTTGACGCTGCGTTAACGCTCATTCTCAGAATGCGGCAGTCACCGTGTTGCTGTCTCTTTTGCATATGAAAGCTGCCAATAGATCGATTATGCATAACAGCGACCAAATCACTGTGTAATTACCGTACTTACAGAACCCCAAATCGTTGACGCTCCATTGACGCTCTTTCTCAGAATGGGCCGGAGACCATGTTGCTGCCTCTTTCGCCCTTAAGAGCTGCGAATACATTGGTTATGCATAACAGCAACTAATTCACTGTGTAATTACTGTACTTACAAAACCACAAATCGTTGATGGTCCATTGACGCTCATTCTCAGAATGAGGTGGTGACCGTGTTGCTGTCTCCTTTGCCTATAAAAGCTGTAAATACATTGGTTATGCATAACAGCAACCAAATCACTGGGTAATTACTGTACTTACAAAACTACAAATCGTTGATGCTCCTTTGAGGCTAATTTATATGTATTGTCCATTCAGCATCTGCTGCCATCGACAATAGTTTTCATCATGATTTGAACTTCTTGGTGGTCTTTCTCACAGATTGAGACTTGGCCGTGTGGCAAAGTCTAGTGCTGTAACATTCTTGCGCTGTTCGCTCTCACATGACTACAATTTATGTATCTTGTCAAAAGGGTAATTGCTCCCGCAATACATTTCTTTATCAACCGGTATTCACATGCTACTGCTCACCATTCACCCATAATATACCTCTAACTAAAACCCTCGGTCAAGATACATAAAGAAGCTGGTGAAATCTTGACGCATTGTGTCTTACCTTGCCTTCACTCCCTTATTCCTCCTCGTTTTGAAGGCATCAACCATCATCAACAGCTTTTCAATCTGCCTCTTTGATTTCCATGTAGGCTGAATCAATCTGGGATCATTTGGCGCTGCGCTCACGTCCCGTTGTTCTGGGCATTACAGATCCTCGTTGCTGTTGTCTTGCTCAATCTCAGATTCAACGTCCGCCACGCAATTGTCTTCCCTGTCATTTGGATTATGTAAGTCCCCATTCCAGTTGAGCAAATCTTCAGTGTCCGAAATGCTTTCAGGTGCGCTAGTCTCATCACTTTCCACTGGATGACGGTTGATTCATCAGATTTGGCAGAAATTCAATATTTGAGTTCGGCCTCCTGGGAGGTCCTTTGCTGACAAAGGTGGTGGCAGACAGGATCTTCCTGACAATTTACATGCAGCCGCACTGTCATGTTGAAACAGTGACCAAGATGCTCTGACGATCTTGTCCGTGTCCAAAATGTATCCGTCAGCCGTCATCTGCCAATTTTGAGGGTGTGATTCCTTCTGGGTAGCACGTAGGTTTTGGCTGCCCTGCCACATCTCCAAAAAGTCTGGAACCTTGGCCATTCTGTGCAATGTCCTTTCTTCCGCCTCTCGTTTCATTTGCAAGTCGTTTTCTGTTTTCTTTGCATCCAATTCTGGGTCAGTGCCGCCAAAATCCCTATGTTGGCTCGAGAAAACTGCCTGACACCGACATCTTCGGGAAGGGCATTGCCTGTGGTTTTTGACTGCCCCCAGCAGATAACATCTTGGCCAAAGGAACAACTGGCCTCCACGCTGACACCATGTGGTATGATAGGGAATATGTCGTGCACCACATAGGTAAGATAGGTGAAATTTGAGTGCGTTTGCTCCTGGTGACTCCACCAGTCGGTTATGTCCGGTAACCAAAATGTACTGGTAATCTCCGTCGGGTCGGAGTGATAATCACTGCGATTCGGATTACGTTGCCCCCAGTTCTTTTGTGCTTCAGGAAGAGAATTCCAATAAAGCCTGCCAGTGGTCAATAGACGTGCTGCGTGATCGCTTCGTGTGGGTGTTGTGTCAGCCACATTGTTAGGTGTTAAGTATTCTTCATCATCGCTGGATAAATCATATGGAAGAAAGGATGATTGGCAGCATCCTGGAGCCATTGCAGAGAGGATGGGATTGCTGCTCGGTAAGCTTTCGCGCTTATTGACTGGCACACCTTGACGTTTGGCACAGTATTCCTTCTCCACAGACTTCAGCAAGGCCTCTTGGTATTGAGTAGTATAGGATGTCTCGTCCTCAGGATTGATATTCATTCCCTTGTCCCACTATCTAAACAATTGCAACTTCTGAAAAGAATCAAGGATATGTGAAGAAATGAGAAGCATGTCCATCGTTGGAGTCGCTTCAGTGTAGTATTTGGACAGCTTCTGTCGAGCTAACTTCACAGGAAAGAACAAGTCTTCCTTCCATGGAGTCTTCTTCTTAGCCAAAGCTCGTATCACACCATCCATATGATTGAACATGTCATTGTACACTGTGATAACGTGATGCAATGTGACTGTAAGCCTCTTTGACATCCACAGGATGCAATATCGAAATGGCCTCAATAAGTCTAGGACTTACTTCACCATGGTCCACTCATCTTGAGTTGTGAAAGGTGGCCGGTAATCAGTGTTTGTGGATTTTGGAGCCACTTGCGTGTGAATTCCTGTAATCGGGAGGCGCGTTCCAGCAACTCCAGTGTCAAGTTCCACCGTGTCTCGACATCCATAATCAGTAGTACCACAATGCGAACTTTGGCTTGTTGACAGTCAATGAACTTGTTCCGACAACCAGGTGTCAGCGTAATCAATACGGCAAGCATCCTCTGCTATATGAAGGTCAATTTCAGCACTTTCAAAATATCATGAAATACGCACATTCTCAATTCTCTTTGCTAAACCTGGTTCCATGGCCGACACCTTATCGATTCTAGCATTGCCCTCTTTCCGAAGTCCTTGACTCTTCCCAATGTGTATGCTTTCATTCTCTCCAAATTGCTGATCGCGCTCATGGGCTTCCCAAGACTTGTTGCGGCCATTTACACCAAGACTGCTCATGAAAGCACCTAAAGCCAGCTGTGTGATGTGCACCATGCAAGGTATGTGGTTCCGCAAAGCAGGCCAGTGGATTGCAGAGGCCTCGAATGTTGATTGCAGCTCGCGTGTCATCGAGTATTTTGAGGAATCATTATCAGTCGGAATATCACACAAAAGGCCGTGGATAAACTCAATACGATGAAGCACATCCCTCAAATGTACGGCTCACCTAGCTCCAGTATGGTGGCCCTTGACCTATCATCTTTTATGAGCTTTCAAAAAGGGAAAAGTACAGGCGATCATCCTCATCGAAAGCGAGTTGAACACCACGTAATGCCCAACTGTGATCCATATAGTAACCAACGACCGACGATATGGCTAATATGTTCGGAGAAGTGCATCCGTCCAAAGCTAATCTAACTTCATTCGGTGATGGCAATTGTTTCTCCATTGCATCCACTGTCAATGCATATTCCCTCAGGTAAATGCTGCTAAGTGTTGAAGCGGATGGCTGCACTAAGTCATCGCGTAATTCCTTATATGACAGTTGTAGCTCTAGATTTGATATAGCATTCCATGGATCATGAGGCAAAACAAATCCTAACCTGAGGTAGCATTTCCACATGTCTTGGTGAAATTCAGAAGTTTCAAAGTCCTTAGCTGCCAATTTGGAACTTTTGGTCTGTCATTTCGCTCAATTTGGATCAACGTGGATGTCAAATATAATCTTCCTCTGCAAACTTACCATTTTGATTCCTCGACTTCCTTACCTCCTCAGAATGGGGAAAGATGTTTCATCGACCGTAGAACTAGTCAATTCAGCAACCTCTGACTCTGTTATTTGGTTGAACTTTGCGATGTGAGCTCTTGCCAGCAAGTGCTTCCACATTGAGCTGGTCACATGTTCTGATGGATGGCGAAGAACTTGACGACAAACGATACATATGATGCTAGGGCTGCCGGTCTCGTAAATTCCGCAGTGTAATTTGAATCGCCACGAAGACCCATTTCTAGCATCACTCCATGATATAGGGCGCTTCGAGTTTGAATTCATTGAAGCCCACCAAGCTCCGAAGAAGATTTGTACAGTATGGTCGCTCCAATCACGAATAAAGACATGTTCATTTTTTGGAGGAGATCATAACCTCAAGCAATGAGGTGTTCAATGATTTTGAATCCGACATGGTGGTAGGAATTAGAAAGATAGGTAATCCGACTTGAATGACTGCTGAAGGTAACGATACAGTAATGCAGACAGCGGGTTCCTAAATATTGACTCTACAGCTACTAGCAAAAAAATCAGATCTGTGAGACATTACATGCATATTTGTGAAGTTGAATACAAGGCCATATTGAAAGCACTGACCACGTAAGACTCAATTCAGTAACTATACGATGCAGGTCATTGCTGTGTAGCTTACTGAGCCCCCACAAAGATTGTTGACAATCGGTGGGCGCTCAATTCTAGGAGGCGGATGCCACATCGTCAGTAGCATTTTTGCCTGTAAAGGCAGCTGATAAGTGGATTATGTGGGAACATTGTTCCATAGCCCCTAGATTATCAAAGATGCATGACCAACAATTGTTGACGCTCCGTTGACGGTTATTTTTAGGAGGTGGTAGCAATATTGTCAGTAGCATTTTGGCCCATAGAGTCCACAGCTGCATTGATTATGGGTCAACGGCGATGCACAGTGCTTTCAGTGTCCATGATGCAATACGATAAATTGTTGATGCTCCGTTGATGCTCATCTTCAGAAGGTGATAGTGATATCGTTGCTAGCATTTTTGCCCATGGAGGCAGCCGATGAGTTGAATGAGGGTTAACGCCGTTCCTAAGCCCTTAGATTGTCCAAGATGCAAGACCAAAAATTGTGGACACTCCGTTGACGCCCATTTTTCTGAGGTGGAAGCGATATCGTGACTAGCATTGTTGCCCATTAAGGCCTCCGATACATTGATTATGGGTTAACGCCAATGCACAGTGCTTTGAGTGACCATGATGCAAGACTAAAAATGGTTGACGCTCCGTTGACGCTCATTTTTACACCATGGTAGTGATATTGTCGCTGCCAGTTTTACCCATCAAGGCGGCCAACACTTCGATTATAGCTGAATATCATTGCACAGCTGTTTGAGTATCCATGATGCAAGAACAAAAATCGTTGACGCTCCGTTTACGCTCATCTTTAGAATATAGTAGTAATGTCGATGCTAGCATTTTTGCTCTTAAAGGCGCCCAATACTTTGATTATGTGTCACAGCGACGATGTCTTTTTTTGATTATCAGACTCGCGAGACCAAAACTCGTTGATGCATTGTTGCCACTTATTTCCAGGATGGGTCAACGAGTGTGTCACTATCCTGTTTGCCGAGAAAATCCGCCAATACAATCACTTTCGGAGGATGTGACTATGCAGCCATTCGTTTGCCGAAGGTGTAAGATTAAAAATTGTTGACACTCCGTTGACGCTCAACTTAATGACATACTAACAGTGAGTGGATGCTCAACAGTTGTATGTATATATGTATATAGTCGTTATTGGCAGCCAATAAATCGTTTCTATGTATAATCATTTGAATCCAAAACCTCCCAAGCCTCTCAATTTCTGATCCACCGCTAGACACGTTAGTTGAGTGAGAAATCACATTAGCCTATCACGTTCCAGCGCATTCGGCCGGCAATTTACCGCATATATATCCACACACTAGTTTTCGATATATTTAGCCCAACTTCCTCACTTTTCCTCATCCAGGTCATTCTCCTTGAGTCCCATGACCTAACATATGCAATTTTCAACATCTCGACCATGTGCACCAGGTCCATGCAGAGAGTTATGGAGTTGGATGCATGATCGAATGCTGTATGCCGGTCGTCATTCATGCCGCTTCGCATTATGCTTTGACCGCTGCATCTACGACTCGTATGACATCACTGACTCAGATTTTGTTAGTGAGTTTAGTCTGTAATTCATTTTTGATTGTCTAACTTAACCGCAATGGGCAGGACGATATCACGTTCATTAGTCCTCAGGGAATGGCATTTGAAGTCTAGAACATTGGCATGGCCTATCTGACCCTTGCACATGCATAGAAGAATTATCATGTCTCACAATTTGGTCACTGAAATCAAGTAAAAGCCGAAATGTAGCAGGATTGGTACAGGTGTTGCATTTTAAATTGATACATCCTCACGAGTTCCAATTTGCCAATTCAGTCCTCCAGCGATGCACGAGCCATCACTATGTCTTGGTCAGAATCCGAACTCTATATGGTAATTAGCTTGAGATGCTCTATACAGGGGTTGAAGCTTACAGATTCATCATGCTTTCAATGCTGAATGGGTGACCAATTGGGTATCGGGGTGGCCAGTAGAGACGGAATGCTATTGTGCATCCGCGGTTTCGACGCACGGAGCCTCATATTACCCCTCCCTGGTCGACAAGTCACTTGCAGCATATGCAATTTTCCGGGGATGCTATGAAGAGGCTCGATAGGCTCACCAAATCTCGTCGGCATGGATGACGCTGCATCCTCTGTTGTGTGAGGTTGCACGGCAGCCGGAATCTTGAATTCAGTCATCCTGTACATCATATCCCTTGCACGAAAGTCGTCGACAGCGTTTCCCCAGCCTGGTTGCGTCATTATGTCAAGCTTAATCTGGTTCTGCCAGAAACGCTCCATGCGATACTGTACCGTTTTAGAGATTGTGCCCTTCGCCCAGCCGGGTTCGTCATCTTCGCTAAGCTTGCCCCCTGCAGGATCTACTTCATCATCATCCTCGTCTTCCCCATCTACCCCGTCGTCGGAACTTTCAAGATCACTCAGACTATCTCCGATGGCGTTCAACATCTCCTCATATGCTGTTACAGGCTTGGTGGTTGTTAATCCCGCCTTTGCAGCATATCTCATATCATCCTGCTCCTGTTCAATTGCTGTCTCTGCATCTTCAACTCGGTTCCTTGCCACAGCAGTCTCTCTTTCCACATAATCCTCCATGCATTGATCCTTCTCTTCGTTGCTTAGGAAGTGAGTTTCTTGTGGTTTCGCCGCTGTAAACTTCGTTTTGGATCGCAAGCTACACATAGCTCAAAGGGCTCGGACCCCTTCTGCTCCAAAGCCGCTCATGAATTTCTATGCTTGATGATGTCGTCGTGTGGAGCATATTGTCAATTTGCCGTATTTCCCCTCCAGTAGTGGCGACAGGTTCTTTTTTGGAACATTGACCACTGTATTTTGTGTCAAGTTTTTCGATGGACGAGATGTTGGATGTTGCAAGATATGGACCACATACAGGCAAGCTGCATCTTTCATGGTGAGGTTTGTAAGCTTAATCGACTTGAACAAAGCAAAATCTGTGTTTTGACCGTCACCTTATTGGGAATAGCAATGCTAACCATACATCATGAAATGATAATTAGCGTCTATTTCATTCAAGATCCCAGGGATGTCTTGAGACAAACATCAGCTAACCTCCTTTCCGAGGAAGAATGTACCATTTTTATCTCACAAAGATGAGATTTCAGTGGTCGTTCACTGTGATTCATCCCTGTAAAAACACACACAACATCGGACCGACTGGGTGAATATCGCAGGAATGTTGGCAATCCGTGCGACCAGCAGCAATGTGCAACTGGATTCATCTTGTGTAGAATGCGCAAGTTGGCTGTCACGCATGCCATTTTGACTTGAAGCTATCTATATATTCCGCAGGTCTTCCCACTTCTTTATGTTATCTTCTTCTTCAGGACTTCCCACTTCATTAAATTATCATCATCTCTTCACTTCCACAGTAGCAAATCATGGCTCTACAAACACCTCGGCAAGGTGAGATTGGAACAGAATCCAGCAGAACTACGGGCACTTCATCCAATATGCCACCCGCTATGACCCAACGGAATTGCAGACACCACTTAGGTCACTGCGACACTGCAAATGCAGCCACCGGAATTATGACCCTGGACAAACGGTTAAAAATTGTCCAGAGAACCGGAAGCAGCAAGAATAAGAAGTAGTACATGATCGGATGTAAGTATAGTCGAATTGAGGTAGACAGCTGTCGGCTGATTATATAATATGCAGCTGGTGTACGCAGAGAGCTGCGTGACCAATTCATAGCCGCCCGTAATGGGTATCTTCCATGGTTGACCAAAGCATTTGTCCCTGCAGTCTGCGGAATCAAACATCATGATGTTGTCAGCTCTGGGATTTCCGCGGATGAATTTAGTGATATGAATCCCCAAGAGTGGACCAAACAGGCTATAACCATGTTAGTGAATGCTATGGAAACGTATATGGTTGAGGTAATAGCCGAATCTACTATGTAGATGCAGCAAGTAATTTCTTGTAGGTTTTCAACATGTCTCCAACTATGGCAAGGGAAGGAGGTCGGGTACAGCTAGAACAGTCTGACATGGGCCTGGCCTTGAATATGGCGAAAATGGCCGAAGGGCAGTTTTCGTGCGCCACAATAGAGGAAACGGAATGTCTAATCAAGAAACCTTGGGGCGAAGACCGAAAAATGAAGAAGCGGGGAGTTGAGTTTCTCGGACATATCCAAGCGTAGGCTGTGATTGAAAGACACCTGGCTATGCTGCAGAAAGATCAAATGGATGGCTACCTTCCATGCCAAAATGGCACAGCACAGGATCCCCAGATACGTTGGAGACGCAAAGGCACGGTTGCACCTCCACCAGAGCGACTCAGACAGCAGACACCAGAACCAACACCACACCCACCCAAAATACCAGTGGTTCCACCTGGCAAAAATGAAGCAGGTCACTTATCTGCAATTGGAGGTGTGCCACCCGGATATGTGAATATACATACTCCTCTTCCCCATTTACAATTTTGCAATCTTGGGGCATATGCCAAGGATTGCAAGTATGATAAAGATTTTAATCCAGATTTGCTGACTGATGAAGGAACATCCACTGGTCAGTACACTATCCGCTGCGTGGTAATGCAGCTGACATCCATTTTGCAGACAACAGCAGCCAATTGAGCGAACCTGACAGTGAAGATGAGCATTGATTGAATGAAACGGGATTGTTGGGTGTATTATTATCTACAATTAGCGGACACTTTAATGTATATTTCAAAGGATATATTTATATGTATTATTGAAGAACAATCTATTGATGAAGGAGAAAGTACATGAAGACAGTACAAAGGCTGCCAAAACACCATTAATGATATATCAGGCCCAAGTAAATAATAGCATATTGTGCATACGCCCATGTCAAAAAGAGTGTCAATGGAGCATCAACGATTTTTGGTCTTGCATCATTGGTCATCTGCATGGTGATTGGTTGAGACCATTCATAAATGTGGTATTGGCTGGCTCTATAGGCAAAAGAGTGAGTCTCACGCTCCCTGCCCTATTCGGAAATTATGGTCAACAGAGCTTCCACGATGTTTCGTCTTGTATGTTGGGAAATTCAAAAGTGATATGGTCGTTCGTATATATAATGAAAGTATTGGCCGCCTTTATAGGGAACAAAGATAGTGACACGCTCCAAGCCCCTTCATGAAAATGGGCCTCAACGGAGCGTCACCGATTTTTGGCCTCTCATCATTGGTAATCAAAGCGCGATGCATCTGTTATAGTGTATATAAGATGTTCTGACTGTTTTATTTGGCTAAAACAGGCATGAACTCTGCATTGCATCATTGTAAATGAAATTAGTTGTTACTGTCCGGGAGGCTGCCGTGGGAATGTCACTTGCTTATCTGCTTACAGAGGCTGCCAATTCCTTTTTAATAGAAGTTAGCAATCATGTGTCACTTATATTACCCAAGATGCGAGACCTTCAATCCTTGATGCTCATTTGATGCCGATTTTCAAGATGGGGCAGGGAGCGTGTCGCATCTGCTTTTGCTTAAAATGGAGGCCAATACCGCGGTTATGACTATCTGCAACCAATGCCAGCACTGATTACCCAGGATGGAAGACCTAAAATTGTTGATGCACCATTGACGCTCATTTCCAGGATGGGGCATGGTGTGTTTGTCTACATATTTTGATCCCAAAGGGGGCCAGAACATCCAAAAGGAACATTGACGTACCATCATTAATATTTCATGATCAACAGTAGGATATCTGAATACAATCATAAATGGAACAACCCGAAATGCAAATCTGGAGATTGGACCCAACGGGTCTACCCAAACCTAACGAATCCCGCTGGTTGATGGGTACGGGGCCGGCTTTCGACTGCCAAGAAGCGGCTGCTGGGTTTTAGGTAGCTTCCGGAACCAAACTGAACCATGTTTCCGGTCCAAACCTGGACCGCTGGCGGGATACCCCGAGCTGTTTCTAACACTAGGAGTGGGCAGAAGGGCAACAAGGATGCTTGCATAATTCAGATGTGTTGATCCAATCGTCGAATCGATGTTTCCAAGACCCATATATACTGTCCATTCCATCTTGCCACTCGAATGGTTTGGGAGATGTGTCTGGTCTGAAATGCTGAATATGGGCACAATCATAGCTCTAAGCGGCCGCTGCAGCTATTGAAGTGGTTAAAATCATTGTAGCTCTGATGAAATTCAACTAATGTACCTGTTCATTCCACCACAAGTCACTTGATTTCATCTCTGGGTATGTACATTCCTCAGTGTCATTGAATTCCTTTGCTGGAGCATACAACATATGTTCCCAGAATGCAGGCTGTAAGATGAGGAACTCAATGCATTCAACAGGAGTGCAGTAAAAGAAACATGTGTAATCGTCGTCATGAAGGTTGTTTGGATAGGCCAAATGATTGTAATACAGTTTGCCAGATTTCCAAGAGTCGATGCCCATCGCATAGAACATTTCGTTGAACCTTTTAGAGACAGCGTGGGACGAAGGGATGTTGTTGACAGTTGCCATCGTAGCGTTCTTGAACCGTTCCTTGATAGCTGCTCAGCTCAAGTTGTGCTTGACGCACCAGTGCACTGATCAATACACCTGCGCGTGGGCAAACTTTTCCCCGGGAGATACACCCTAGGTCGTAAATAATAATAGCCCCTAATGAGTTCCGGACTGACAAGGAAGAAGATGAATAAGGCTTTACTCCGGATGCGTATAAGGATTAACACCCAGGAACACAAGGTAACTGTTCAGTTCTCTGTTCCTGTTAGATGGTATCAACTAAAGAGTATCATCTCAAGCTATCGGTATGCTGATGTACACGACTCTAGGAGAGCCTAAAAGAGGTATCGTCTGAACCCCCTCACTATCGTGATGACTCTCGGACTTCTAACGGATGAAAGAGTATCCTCTCAACAACAGGCACTTATACTCGACGATGGACTATCCAAGAACCCGATGACTCCAAGTATCGACTTGTCATAAAGAACACAGGAAAGTAGATTCACCTCAGCAGAAGGAGTAGTGCCAGCTCAAGAGTATCCAAATGCAAGTAGCCTCTGAATCACCACGCTATCGGGCAGATCCTCGGATTTCCTTTGGACTCAGTAATATTGTCTTGCTCACTTCCCTATCAACCAGTTACTTTGACAAAGATAGTAAGGATAAACAAGTATAAAGAGGTGATAGATCTATCCGTGACTTAGAACTGAACAGTGAATGTACAACTCTGGACTTCAAAGTAGAAGTATCCTCATTGACTTCAATGCAGAACCGATAGATAATACATGGGAATAATTTTAAGGCTTAACCTCCAGGTCGAGATGGTCAATAGGTATCCATAGATCGACCTCGTTGTAGATGTTGTTATTGATGTCCTTCCTCCATGTCGGTATCACGGATTATATATCCCGCAATCCACACTCTTCACAATCCTGCGACCGCAAAAGCCTGCCTCAGAGTTCATATACGTAACTGCCTCATCGTCTTTTGCCTCTACCATTGATGGTCGAGCTCTAACTCCAGAAGTATTAACTACGTCATCAAGGCGATGTGATCGTATTGCGACACTATTGCTATTGGCGATACCTCATACAGACACGAGCTTATCAGAAGCCCATTATCAACAAATAGGTTTGTGTCACCAAGATCCAGTGAGAGTGCCCTCTCATATACCCACCGGAAACATAATGGTGTAACAATTGCATCAAACGACAGAACACTTAATTTGACTACGCTTCATTGGAGACATATATACATTAATCTGCAACTGAGTAGTTTTGCCATATATCAAATGGAGAGTATCCCGCGCCACTCAGGACCTATGTCCTGAGTCCTATTCGCCCATGCACAGTGAGTGTGCTTGAAATATGAGTTGATTCGTATAAGTCCATTTGGTCGACATGACTCCAATATATCGATTTTTGGTTAATGACTCATCTGTTATATATGCCTCCATATCTCGAGATGCCATGGTAATCTGATATTGACGACACCTCATCTCACTTAGAATGAACCATTGGAGCATGAGTGAATAGTGATTTGGTCGGCGACCAGAAATAAGATTTCTTGCTGATAAGGAGGAATGATTGAGAATAGAGAAGTTGCGACCAGTACTGATCCAAATATGATACACAGCTTATTTGCGCTTTGCTTGACTGTTGTTGTGGATCAGTTGATACACAGGTCGGGGAATGGAGATATGACTAATAGGTGACTAATCCGGAAGGTACATTCAATAGGGAAATCTGAGTGATAGTTCGTCATTTCGGATCAAGGATCAATATCTGGATCATTGAGTGATTCTGTATGATCCTGGAAATATAACTGTAACACCAAAGGCGCAACACAAATAGTAACCATAGATCTATGTCATTGTTGAAGATATGGTAAAACTGGTTAACTCTAGATTTGCCCACCAGAGTGTGGTCCAAGTGTGGAGGACCATAAATACTTCTCTGAACTGCAGGTTGCACTGGATTGATAGATGCATTTTCGCTGATGGCTTGCATATTTCAGTGGAATTGTCATCCGAATGGTGCAGACAAGGGTCCCAATGTGGTTCATGAACGAACGAAAGATGGATACCTTCCTGCTCGATTGCCAAACCATCATCCGGCAGTTACACTGTTGATCGGCATATGGGAGATTTCTCTGGTCACGTGGGAGGTCAGTGATGTACGTGCTGATGTAGGAGTAAGTCTCCAAGCAGTATAGACACCATTGATGAATATTAATGTTTCGTTAGCAAAATGAAATGCTGCAACAACATTAAGAAGTGTCTCAACGGTTTTTTTGCTACTCATACCATTGCAAGCTGGCTTGTCCTGGGGAAAAGCCACTCCTCAATTTATCATTTCCAAAAAGGGGTTCCACCACACTTGAAGGATTTCTCTCATCCTCCTTCACACTTTTGCAAAGTGATTGATGGCTATCTCATTTTCAACATCACTTTCATCTCGAGAAGCATTCTGCATCTGCATCCAGCTGTTTGCGGTGATAGTTTGGCACCCTGATAATATAGTCCTATGCCCATTGCCTCCTTTATGGTTGTCACTCTTTGGCAACTTTGTACCATACATGAACCCTGCATTCTCCATGCATACCGACCTGGCAATGTCGTTGCGGGGTACAAGAACTAGAGCGAGGACATACAAGTGTGATATGACTGCAGAGGATGCTTTTAGTCGTCTTTGAGATGAATTTAAGCATTTAGTTGATGAAGCAGACCACTTGGATGATGCTAAGCATATTGTTTCCTAGCTGAATCACAGTCAAGATGATGTCGCCGGATCATGATAACCCTTGCAAGCTCACATATTCATTCATCTTGCCTGCCCAACTTACTTACAATCACCAGAACCATCGACACACCCTGTTCACCTCTCCTATCATATTGCATCACCCGTGATAATATATTACACACTCCCGACACTTGTTGAGAGTAACGAACAATTTATATCCACCACTCAATCATTGACCACCGTTGAGAACCTAAGATGTTATGAGAAGCCTGCGGGTTCCCTAACTAAGTCATAGCAGTTGCTAATACATTGCAGATGCCGACTCTCCCGGTCTGGGTCTGGGCCAAGAACACCAATGTTGGAGTCAGCCAATAGGAAGCCGAAACCATGCGGATTTTGCAGGAGAAGGGTGGCTTGACAACACAACAGAAAGATAATCAAGTGAGAGAGCGCGTCTGGGAGATTGCCCAGCCCATGAGCATTACTAACATGGTAGGTGCTGGCCCGGAGCAATGAGATCTCCTAATCGATCATTGCATTACTCGCATCAGTCACCTGGCATCAAAAATTGTGCGTTGGAAACGTTACATGGCAGACAAGACTATCCTCGATGGTTATTCACTGAAGGCAGCACTGGATGAGTTCACTGAGGTTGGCCTTCACCAAAGGAAGAAAAGGATCCACAATACTCTGACAAAGAAGAAGAAATTTGTTCACATTGGTAATTTTCTCATCCCTGCGATGCGGCTTTCGCAGGTCTCGATAATGTTTACATACAGAAGACCACAAGGAGGAAATGTCGGGTCAAAGGTCTTCACCTATACAAGTGCATTGCAACGCCTCAAACGATGTCCCTGTCGGGCCATTTAGCATTACCCTCGCCCATGTGGATCCCGACATTGCTGGGAAGAGGGTAGGTGACAACAATACTCAGTTATTCCCAAGACACTGGCCTGGGGATGATGAATCGATACTTCTGATAGTCACATCGATTGTTAGTTCAACAGTTTTGTCCATTGTGAATGCTATAATTGCCTGTCCGCCAGACCCCAGCAGGATAATGCGAGAGCTTTGGGGTTACCGGGAGAAATCCAATGGAGCTGGTTGTCCGCATCCCTGTAACGCTACCCCAATCTTCGATCGCAATGCTGTTGCCAGATGCATAAATTCGGCGATGAAAGTGAACAACCCAATGATCATTTGTGTCATGTAGTGTGGCCAACCAGCCAATGGCACTTCTGGTGCCGAGATGCCCATGCGTGGTGGCCACAGCTACCCTCACCTGGATGATATACACCCACCTCCAGCCAAAGATATGATCGACACTATTGGGGAGGAATCATATGATGACATTGAGATGCGCCACCTAAATGCAGGATGCTTCCTGATGACCAAAATGGTCTTCCAAAAATTCGAAAGGTAGCTTCAAAGGAGGATTATGTGAAAGTAGCAAAACCCTGAAGTCATTTTAATCCGGATTGTTTCTCTCTTTGAGAATTACGAGCAAAGCCTTGTTGCTGATGAGGATGTGGCTTGGCAAAATGAGCACAGTCACATTGTGAATCCTGCCACCGTGGGCACTTTGGCCAATAAGAAGTATACAAGTAGCTGCCCAGCTGCAAATTAGTTGCTGCAAGGATGGAATGCATTGGCTGGACAGTGATTGAAGTATTTGCATTGTGGGTGGGTATTTTTCTGGAACTTTAGATGGTGGATGGATGGGTGATAATTTGGGGTTTTTTTGGAGAGGATTTGGGTCCCATTTTGGTGTTTTCTTCATTTTGTTATTACATCAATTATAAGCATGCATGAAGGGCTGTGTTGAGAGTTCATGATATTGGGATTGATCATTGAGATGGGTGTTTTGGGAACGCAATAGTAGCCGCGATAGGACAGGGTGTATAGCTATCACGTAATCGGTAGTTTAGTAGCTTTGCCTGGGAGAAGCTAATCTCAATGATTAGTGAAATGCAAACGCTCTTTGGCTCATTGCAATCATGATTTTCATCAAAACAAGCCAATCGACAACCCTGCAGCATGCTTGTTACCTGCCATTCTTAGTTCCAGGTTCCCATTTATCCAAGCAGTTGGAAGCATGGGTGGTGGGACAAGCCAAGATCCTAGAAACATCGACAGGACAAAAAGATGCATCTCAACGATGCTTTTAATCTTATCAACTATTTCTTTCCTCTACACAAGCTTTAATTCAATTACTATACATTCATTAATATGTCCTTTGGTCACTTATTGAATATTTTCATATTTATCACTAGCTGCCATTTAAAATAATGACACAAAAGCACCGCAGTTGTCCTCGTTCTCCTCTTGGTACCATCACCAGGCAAAGGACACGATCTATCCACAATGGCAATCTCGATGACGATCTCAGCTTGATACCTGGCAATTAAAATGATCATTGAGATGCCAAATCAGACTCCAAAGACGAGCCTCTTCTGTAACCATCCAGCATAGCAATGAACAAGCGGCCATCAAATGATTCCTTCACTTTGACGCATGGAAATGAGCTGTGGTGACTCAATTCACCCCTATGTTGGGGTAACTCCTACTTCCAAAGTTCCAAGAGGTCTATATTGTCTCGGAAGAGGAGGATGAATGCAAGCCTGCGCTGCTGGCATCCAAGAAGGTATTTCATTAACTGTATAAATGATTGAATTTGCCCCCTAATGTATATATTTATTAAAGGAAGGACTGCCATGAAGCCAGTGAGCAATTGTTAGAATGGAAAGCTGCAAATGTGGGGTGATATGATCCGTTTGTCGATAATGTGACAGGGCTCATTGTTGGCGATGAATATAATGTGCGGTGGACTGGTTGAGGTGTCCTGGTGATGGTCATTGCACGTGTGAAGCCTCAAGCCATCAATTATGCGATGTTTGTGAATCCCTTTCTGATGAATGCAGTGAAGACTCCCCAGATTCATAGTTGGTGGTATAAGGATATTGCCAGGATTGATCCAGCCTAGAAAAAAACAGACCCTCCACATGCCTCCATTACAGTGGTAAATAAATCATCTTGATGATTGTTCTCATCACTGACATTGTACATCACCCTGTTGCAAAGAGTAATTGCTCCCATGCAGCAACCATATACCACTCCTGGACTTCCATTGGCTCTATTTACAGATTTCGAACCAAGTCGCCTACAGAGATCCGGACAATGTAAGCCATGGTATTGGCAAAGGATCGGTTTACACGCCCCATGAACGTTCGTGAGGTATGTTCAAAATTCCCTTCATGTTCAACTGTTGTCATGATGATCAATTTATGAGAAAAAGTTTCGATTCGCAGCGACTTGAATTGTGGACCTTGTCCACTGGACAAACTTCCATGGCATACGAGAAATGGGTACGAAAGATAGATCATCGATTGAGAAAATGAACCCATCATACATTGCCCTCACAGTGACAGCCATCCACCATTGTTTGTTGGCCTGGAAAACAGGCAAGATTATGGTTCAGCCAGAGTTTGGTCTAGGAGGTTGAGCACAACATAAGTGCAACTCAAGAGATTTTAATCACAAAGTTCATAATGCATGCACAGATGTATTTCATCATCTCGATGCAGATTGTCGTTCATCGTTGCCAGATGACCAACATGAATAGATAGACAATATCCCCAGCATGATTCGCCGAAGAATCCACTCAACTGGTATTGACTCAGCAATCGCACAACCTCACAAAGATCAGGGCAGCCCTGATGAGGACTTCCTTGAATACGTCCCAGAGGAGCCGATAGAGCAGCCCAAGAATTCTTTACATCCTCTCAGCAGCTTGATTGCTGCGACTGGAGCTAGCATGTGATTCTCAACTGTTCCGGCTATGGATGGGTCTGCCATCGCCAGCACCAGCCAGCCTGTCCCCTGCGGCAACGGTAACAGCAACGACAGCACTAACATCACCAACATCACCAGTGTTGAGCAGACAGGATTCGATGATGGAAGTATGAGTGTAGAGGGTGCGATGTCAGTTTGAGGTTATGAATGGTGTCAGTGATCGGATTCAGGATTTCCTTGGGGTGCTATTATATTGTTGGTGTCGTCTATATATCATAGTAGTAGTACATGTGATAGAACTGATAGTGTACTGAAGTCTGATCTCAAAAGTGCAAAATCATAATCGTGATGATGCGTAACCCTCCCGCAACTGTTGAACAACTTCAAAGTGCTGAAATATCTTGTAAGAATAAATTAAATATCCTGGACCACTTCTGCATTGTAACTGTCATTGGTCAAATTAAGCCATGAGTGATCTTTAAAACAACAACTATATGCTTCATCAAATGTATGGAGTCAGTACTATCATCAGCATGAGGACAAATTGAATTGAGTGACATAGAAGTATGCCAAGAGATGATTTATGATATTGCCCAAGGAAATGTGAACCATCCATCAAGTGCTCGTTGTCACATTCACAATAGTGGGAACGCTAGTTGTGATGCTTGAAAACAGCATTGTGACTACTCAAAGAACAGTCTGGAATGTTAAAGCAATGCCATATTTCTGGGAAATGGCAAATTCATTTTTTTTGAGTTTGTGGATACAATAAACTAAATAAATTCAATGAAGGATATTTAGTTTTTGCTGATGTATCACCTTTGGCAGGTGATTGGACAACCGAATAGAATCGATGTGAGGAGTGAGAGCAATCTGCCCCCAACTCTATTCTATTTCATCAAACATGTCAATGAAAGCTAATCAACGATGAGTCAATAGTGACATGCTCATCTGATATCATACATTGAGTGTTTTATGATTGCAATTGAGAATTATATTTGAAGCTGGGAGTCTGAGGATCCACAGGGCTAGCAGAGAATGGACCATCTGGGCACATTCAGGAGACGAGCCGATTCCCCATGCATTTAACATGCACGAAGATAATCAATTGAGGTATCGTATCAGCACATGGGAATGGACGGTATTCAGTTGTCAGGCATTCCTAATTCGGTAAGGCAAATGTGTTAGTTTGTTATCAGACTGTCCCAATCAGGTGTAACAAGTACGTGGTTTACTGAATGAGCTCATTTGTACACTGTGGTGGCATCTGCGGTGGACACACCATGTGAGGTGGAGACTGATGGGAGTTGCAATGGTACCTGTCAAGGATTGCTAGCATCGACTTGCAAAGCATTCGACTTTTGGCTCTGCAACTCCAGGGTGAGCGGAACTGGTAGCAGTGGACTTGGCAGTCCATCTGGTTTGACCCAGGAAAGTACCTGGATCATGGCTATGGTGGAGGCGCATTATGAAGGTGGCTGTACTTCATATATTCAAATACTTGGAGCTCTTGCTATTGAAGATGAATTGGCCAGTGAGGTCATTTGGGCATTCTTCCTAAGAGTGGGAGTTCTTATAGGGCTGCTGGGAGTGACCATGGACAGCATTACTAGTGGTGAGATAGGCACCAGGCACTGGATGGGCAAGCAGAGAGCAGCGGCAGTAGTTGCGGCAGAAGAGTGTTCCAACAATGCAGACCTTGAATGACTGCTACCAGCACGCTGAGACTTGAAGGGAGTACTGGACAGCAGGGCTCGGCTCTTCCTTTGGCACACCATTTCAAATCTGGGCTCCATCATATTCCTCCTTACTGCTATATATCTATAATCAATTGAGAACTAATGTTCGCTGATAGAGTCGGCACCATGCCAAAGATGGTTCCTACACAAAATAGAGGACATATCCTGGCCATATACGGAGAATTCTCGGAAGGTGTTGGCAATGAGGCAGAGAAACTGCTGCCCCATCGGGTATTTGAGCATGCAATTGACTTTGAGTTCTGCTACAATTCGCTGTGTGGACGGATTAGAATTGAACAGAGTTTAGTTGAACGGACTTGGCTCGATGGGAGTTGAGTTGAATGGAGTTGAGTTGAGTGGAGTTGAGTTGTATTCCTGCAATTGGGTGGAATAAGATCACATGCTCACAAGGCTGGATCTTGGATTTGGACTGGAAGATCCCATGCCATATGGATGGATCAATGAGTGGGTAATTTCTTATGATGGGCCATATGTTACCGGATGGATTATGGGGCTGTGATGAAGAGTCAATTGAAGACAGACAGTATAGAGGTTAGTAAAGATGACCTTCAGAGGGTGTACAGAGCTACAGCAGCAGTCACAGAATGTGGCCCGTACGAGCGGAATTACACACAGCGCGGAAATGAACGGCTGAAGCGAGATGGATCGCGGCCGGAGATGGAATGTGGCCGGAGATGGATGAGCAGCGATGGACCCAGTTCAGAGATTTATTGTGACTGGGGAAGGGAGACAGGAGATTGACTTCAGGAGATGTATCACAGGAGACAGATGACAATCAATCTTCTTTCCTATATTTAGATATTGAGGTTATGCAAAGTTATACCCTTCTCAAGATCACTAACTTTGTTTTCAAGCTACAAGGCTACAATCAAGTGCAGATATGCAAACATACAATGTACCGGAAGCATGGCTCCACCATGTCCAATCCCGAGCACTGCTCAGCACCACTCACTGATACCGAAATTCACAGCTACATGCCAGAGTCAGAATGCCGAGTACAATCCCGATTCAGATCCCAACGCAGCCTCACCGATTCTAAGTTACACAGCAACAACGCCAACGCCACACATCAAGAAGCCGTAAGAGATTATGGTTTGGTGGAGCTACAATCATTGCAGAGGGAGATGGCAGTGCCAGAATCGCAACAACCCCTACCTCAAATGATTATTGCACCGGAAGTATAGGACCGAAGGACTGTGAAATGCATTCACCAATAGAGAAGGCTAGCAATAGCAAAAAGTCCTCCCAGAGAAGTGATGGTAATCGCACCCACAGTTGAACCAGGATGCCGCATGTCCAAGATACAATCCGGAATGTGATTCCAACTCAGTCTTGGTGATCCTGAGGCAGTCTTGACAATCCGAAGATACACACCTGCTACTAGAAAATGACTTCAGAATCCAGCGTAATGAACAGATATAGCACCAGAAGGAGCTGTAATGGATCAGTTGTCGGTGGCACTATGATGTACAAACGGGTATTAACTGTACTGGAATCAAAGACAATCACTACTGCCAGCAATCACAGTACTGGAAGTGCTGGGAGGAAGCAACTGGGAGCGCACTTACCGGCAGAGAATCTCGGCTTGTGATTTGACGATGACCCTACCTTGGAAGAGATCACTGGCAGAGTCAACAAGCACATGCGGAGAAGAGTCAACCATACACCAGCAGATGAAACAACAAGTGAACTTCGAAAATGACCATCAGGATATGTTGACAAGGTACAGCAATTACACCTGGGGAGAAGCGGAAAGCACATGCAGCGAAAGCCGGCAAGTGCACCCAGAAATTGAAGATAATAAGTGCACCAAGCACGGGGCAGATGACAAGTATACCTACAAGTGCACAGACTTGGAGGATGATCTGTGCGACTGCAAGAGCACTGCAGAGATGATGAGATGATCAACCGAGGTTGATTTATGCTGAATGAGCACAAATATGTCTATTGAAGAAGTTCTGAATGAAACGTAGAATTGTCTCCGAACATATGAAATAGTCTTCAGCATGGCATTGTGAGAGACAGTCACTAAATGGCATCATGACACACAGTCAAAACAACTACCAAAAGATGATTACTGGATTGCCCTGAATGGATGGTGCAGGAACTCAGTATTATCCGGAGCTCTATCTACCCCAGGCACCCACATGGATGTGTTCCCAAACACCTAACAGAAATAAATCCCGAACAACCCTACTGGAGGCCTATAAGTCTGATGGGCCAATGCTGAAGGAGTATGAATATCACTACAGACGGGCACTGCGTGAGAGCCGCCGGATGCAAGGGATGATCTCTGATACATCAAGACGGGCCGACCACGCTATGCACGAGGGCTCGGGAGAGAGCCAGCCTGCCTGAATATCTGTATGGTAGGAACGACCATTTCATGTGAAGCTTACAAGATCGATACAAGGTAATATAAGATTGGCCATCACCAATGGGTATGATACCGAGCGCAGGAGCTACAATCCACCTGGAGAAGTCAAGCCCACTATATCCGTGCAGACTGAGTGCGAAAGACTACCGAAGCAGCCTCTTAAGCAGGAACAATGATCACCGATGGGCTCGGCCTGCGAAGTTGTTAACAGGGAATTGGGAGTGCTTGAATGCTAGCCCACTTCAAAGTATGGTGAGTGTGACCGCTTACTGGAATCCTTACAGGCTACATATACTGATGCAAATGGCAATGGCAATGGCAATGGCAATGGCAATGGTGATGATGGGCAGCGAGCGGAAGCCATCATCGATGCCACCGAGTCAAGATCAGGCTCATACTATGATTGGGGAATGCACCAAGCTTGCAGTGTCTGATTCTGAGAATGACCTACTGTTGGTACGAGTTATGAGTGTGAGAGTGGATGGTCGCATGCATGATTGTCCAGAAGTAGAGATATAGAGGACAGTGCGATTTTGGTCGTTCCTTCTTGCTCTTCTGTTCTCTTTACCTCTTTACTTCTTTACTTCTTTGGATCTCAGCCCGGTACAAATGGTGTTAGCATGGGTTTTTACGACATCCAGCAATAAGTCAAGTGGAGGTGGAGTTTCACTGTGCACTGGATCGGCCGAAAAGCTACCATACGGTACTGATCCGTTGTGGGATTCATGGGTTTGTCCCTCTGTGTACTTCGAACTGTTGTGTGATTGTTTTCGTTTATTTCCTACTCTTGTATGGGTGTATTCCGCCCAGGGGGTCTGCATCAAAAAAGGGGGATGATGTCATGGCATGGCAGTACCTCACGTGTCCCTGGCCAGGTTGTACCCACTCCCACTGTATTTGGTCGGCTCACCACAAGTCTTAGATCTCTAGCGATAACCTTACCTCACCTTAACTGACCTTTACACACCTCTACAACATTAACATCCACATGTGCAACCATATCTACTGATATACCTTCCTACAAGGCCATACTTGGGCATATGCCTTTACACATCATATATATGATAGTTAGATTCTACTGGTCATAGCTTTGTCAAGACAAAGTAACATGGGTGGATTATGCTGTCTTTGGATTATTGAGATAATACTTAGGCCAAAGCAAAATCTCAGCAATCTGTTTCGATAATAGTCGATATCTTAATGTTGAAATTGCTCATCATTGCCATTTTTCCTGAAGTAAACAAAATATTAATGTTTAAGACAGCTGCTTTTTGATCTTCACCAAAGACAATGTCTTTACTCTTTCCTTCAAGTAGGTCCATAACAGCAGAGAATATCATAGTGTAGTATGATGTGAATTGTCGACAGAAATTTCAAAGGCTCAAAAGTCAATGTACTTTGTTTTCAGTTTTTTGGTCAAGGCCTGTTGACAATTTTCCATGATTTTCCTCAGTATACGCTTATGAATTCACACTTGACAATAAACCTTGGAATGTTACATCTGTAATATTGAATATGTACTAATCAATCTCCAGACTCATGCTGTTTGGCTGTAATAATTCGAAACATTTTCTAACTTGTCTATAATGTTTCTTAATTGATTCCTTAGTTGCAAGTACAATATCATCAACATTTACAACTACCTCAAATCCTTCATCCTCATTGATATATACCTGCTTATTGACAATGAATTCTATGTCAAGCAAAGGATGTAGTATGTGTTTACATTTCTCTTTGAACATGTGTGGCTGAATTTTTCAATCCAGAAGTCATTTTCATATATTCGTAATACCCAAATCTTGTATAAATGCCCAAAAACCTTTTATGATATACGCTGATTGGTAGGAACAAAGTTCTGGCCTTCAGATCAATCTTCATAATCCAGTCTGGTCTTTAAATTGTAATTTACAGTTTTTCCAACGTGGGAAGTAGCATCATGTATTGTATAGTATTTTTGTTTAGGTGTCAATGATCTACACCTAGACCCAGGCATTCCCAATTTCCTTTTGATAGAATCAATACCAAACTCGAGATTGGACTGGAGGATGGTCATATCTTTTTCTTTTGAATCATCTCACGAAGATATTCCCGACCAACTTTCTCCTCCTCCTTTCAAAGTTGATAAATTGGTCACAGTCATTGTTGATCTTCCAGATCTTCCAAATTATTCAGATGATCGCATCTCTTATAACATGGAAAATTGTTAGCTTCCTTTGGATGAAACAAATGCAACCTCATAAGATAATATGCTGGTAACCTTTCGGCAACAAAAGGATCATTTTTAACAATTGCTCCAATATCGATTTTATCTGGTCTCAAGCCAACCAATACATCTTGCTCAATTGAGTATGCTGGATGTAGTTCATCATGGCCAAAATATTCATTTCCGCTGTCTGGAAAATGTAACTCGGCAGTAGAAATTCATTCAGCCAGATGATTTTCAAGGTATCTGGCTGGTATTAAAGTATTGTAGCCTTTAGATGTATTCATCAGGTCGAATGCATGGTCCTTAATGTGAACAGCTGTGTGAACTCAGAATGATACCTCAAGTGGAATTGTAATCAATAGTTTCATTAGTATCTTTTGTTCTTGAATGTTGGAAACTCCAGTAAGCAAATTACTTTTAACCACTGGAACGCGGTATGGTTTTGTTGGTTCATGGGATAATTCATAGGAAGTTCTTCCCAGATCAAGTATGCAATGAATAGGGAATTGCTTCCCGTGGAAGTGTATAACCACCTCATAGATGTGTCGCGTTTCTATTATCTTTGGGGAGAGTTTGTGGGTCATGCAGTTCTTCAGATTGGAATTATAGAAAACATAATCGTTCGAGATGCTCAATTAGTTCAGTGCATTGTATATTAGCTTCTTGGAGGCATTGCATCTCGACATCACTATCATTTCGATAATAGCCTAACTACAACTGGTTAAATGAATGGGTTTTGTACATTTTAACATTGTGTAGTATAGAATCATATTCCCGGACTAACCAGCAGTTTCAACCATCCAGTCATCCTCAGTGGAACAGAAGAAATGGAACAACAAACCAAATTAATCAGCTTCCCACCACATTGCTACTGCATCGGATGATATTCTTTCCGCCTTACTATCACATCATTGTTCAGAGAGATCCGATAGCTCCTCGCTGCAAGAATCTTCCATGGCCGAATCCCATCACTCTTCGCCATCACTCTCTGAGGTCACTCATCCCTTTCATTTTCCTTCGAATTATTCACTCCTACTGTCCTTTCCTGGTATTCTTTAGGTTTTGTATAAGGTGTTATTCCTTTGTCAGTTAGTTTCCACCTAAAGCAATTCAGTGTTTCATTACGTTCTTTCCTATCTGCAGGCCAGGCAGATTTCTCCCACTGGTTGGCATATCTTTGTTTATGGATTCGAGGACTCTTGATTGTTTCTGTTTCTGATGTGTATGTCTTTGTTGCATCTGGATGTCTTCTATCTACAAAGGTTTTGGACAGAAAAACATAAGGAGTATTTATTTGCAAGTCTTGGCCACTTGACATTTGGAACGGTATTCTGATGTGGTTAATCATCTGTTTGCTTTCGGAATGTTCCATCTGGGCACTTAGATTCTTGTTGGGTTCTTCCAAATTTGCTGTGGTTCATCCTGCGCTTCCTCAAATATTGATCATAACTTCCTTCGATTTCCCTGCTAGATGGACTGTATACATGTGTTCCTGGATATGTTGTGGTAGCTGATCTAGTATCAGCTTCTTCAGAGCTGAGCCTGTCACTGGAGGCTGAGTTATACACATTTGAATCTTTGTTCAAATATCACTGATACATCCATTGTATCTAACCTTCTCCAGTTTGGCATATATGTCATCCCTGGCTTCTTTATCTATAAACCAATTTACTAAAGCTTTGTGGTGAATTATTTGGGGTCTATGAAACATTCCGGCTGGCATCTGTTTTTCCCCTTAAACATGCCAAGCAAGCTCATATCTTGTCATCAATCTTCCAATCAGATTATGTTTCTGCCATGATTGGGAAACTTCTCTGGTTAGTCAGCACTAGACCTTGGGGTAGATATTGAGCATAATTCAAAATTGTCTTTTGGTTTTCCGTTGAACATTCGTGGTTCCTGTATCATAATTGGGTTGCAACGTTCAAATCTGTAAACTTCCCTGGCGCGATGTCCCCTTCAGTTGATTCTTCATTCTCACAGTGGTCCAGACCCTGGTGCATGCAGTAGTGCTGTATCTGTTGCCCTAGCATTCCCAGTACAGTGGTTAGCTCCTCCAGCTCAGCCATCGGCTTCTCCAGTACCGCCATCAGCTCCTTTGTCACCCTCACCAACTCCTCCAGTTCTGCCAATATCAAGCCCATCTCCACCCATCAGGTAATATCTACCAACATATAACTCACTTTCCGTATGATTGAAACATTCCCCTGAACATTCTGAAGTCTTGTTTTCGAATCCAACCATTCCTTGTCTGGATGTATGAACACCTTGACTTGAGGTTGTCTTCTACGAAGTACTTTCTAAAACCATGAACTGTTACATAGCTCAGAGTACAAAAGATTCATAAGATTCGCCCAGTAATGGAGGTCAATATATATGTGGCTGGTATGTTTACTACCACAAAACATACACAATTTGAGGTGCACCTGAATAGATCCTGACAAGTGGCATCCAAATGGTAAGATACTAATTGACAGAAGGCACAAGAGTGATTGGCAAATGAAATCCATAATGTGACATTGCTTACTTGGAAGCACTGTCATGAATGATTGCAACATATTAATGACAACTATTGCAGAAGGTGGGGAGTAAGGTAGCCAGGCCCAGATGAGCATTTGTAGCAAACCATGTACAAATAGAATCTCTTACAGATGCAAAGGCCAATGGGGCAGGGCACATGACTGCCAACAACTGTGAAGAATTTCAGGTGAGTCTATGTGATGCTGAGACAGAAACCACCACCTGGAGCATCTCCAATAGAAGGTGTGTCCCGGACTGTCTGGTAGGGTTTGTTTATGGTATTACCTCGACATAGGAGAGGATGTGCAAGAAGTCATCATCAATCCACTTGATTGAGTGTAAAGTGTGGCGGAAGGCAATCAGTGCTAAGAAGCTCTGGAAACCTGGCAAAGTACAAGTAATACATTTTGGCTATCGAAAGATACATCATATGATGTATATATCAGATTAAATTTTGCAAATAGGTTCTGGTGTCACTTTTGCCATTGATATTTCTAAACGGCATCATGCCCGCAATGTGAAAGAAGAATATTGTTCTAGCAATACAGTTAAACGCATTTGACAGATGCTTAAGCATAATATCCAGTGCTCTGGTTTTGACTATAAACTGGAGACACTGTCATATGTTACCCTTCATCGCTAGTATGATATTCACTTTGCTATATTCTGCACCCTGCTGTCTGCCACAGTTGAATGCCAAAATACATGAGAAGTCCATCTTCAATATCTCCAATATTGTTAGGAAGAGCCTTTGTGAGACCCTGTATCATGACAGGTACATTGTTACAGTGCAATGCATATTTGCAGAGTTTGTAGAAGGTTCAAATTAATATCAGTTGGAGGTGCATCATTAGATTTCAGAATACTCCAATGTGGACAGCATTTCAGCACACAAATTAGGCAGGACTGGTATACCTGCCCATCAGGAAAACCATATGGACTATTCCTAAGCAGTGCTACAGGACTCTACAATGAATATTATGTTAACAAGCTGCCGAATGTATGGTGGAGATTATAATCAAGTATCAAGATCTACACTGTTGAGCTGATTGTGCTGATGGGTTCATCCAGGTTGTCAAACAGACAAACTGGATGCATCCTGTATATGTTCGAGCAATGATTGGACCCAAGCATTTGGTGCCAGAGATAGCCGCATCGGACAGATGAGGTATTGTATGGCTTGTACATTATGATATGGATATTGATACCAACAGAACTGAATATCGATTAGAATACCTGAATCAAGGCATATAGGAGTGATGGTAAGATAGTTCATTGAATTGTACTATGTGGTATAGCAATTATACAAACGACTTCCAGAAAGTATTGCTTCAAGTTCAACAGGTACTAGAATAGTCTTTGGGATCTGGCCAATACTCCCAATTGCTCCAACATTTCAATTACCTACTGGCTTGTTTTGGTAGCATTCTGATTCACAACTTCAGAAGTATTGAGAAGCAGCTGAAAGTTGTCTTGGAGTACCTGAAAGAACTTCACTTCTGATTCCGCCGGTCAGTGGGACAATAGGAGCACCTGAATGTATCGTTGTGGCTGTTCAGAGTTGCTAAGTCAGATAGTGCTTACTTCCAAACCATTTAACGTTGTTCTGCTGGTCCTGCAGAGAGACTCAGACCCATCTTGAGACATCTTGGAGGCCTTCTGGGAAGAAATGCACAAGATTGTTCACAATGGAATTTGGACACTCAACATGATGATGAAGTGTATGACCTACTTCCACCATGGAGAGAATAAACCAGGGAGAGTCAATGCCAATCACCTCAAAGCAACATAGTGAGCAGCAGGATATTCCCTGCTGTATCACAAGAACCTGCATGAAATTGCTCGCAGCAAAGAACAACCAAAACTCTAGTATGTAATCAAGTCATTGATTTCCAAGAATGGGAAATGTAACTCTATCAAAGGCTGTTTTAGTTGAGCTGGACATTCACAGTTCACCCCAGATGGCAAGCAACCACAGCAGCAGCAGTTACATCAATAGCAATAGTTGTCAGGAGATGCCAATCAGCCCAGGCGGCAAAAAATTCAACTTCCAACAATGTACATCAAAGCCAGCTGACACACAGAAACTGGACAATTAAATGTTGAATAATATTGATGTACACACTCTCATGTCTTTGGTTACACCAGAGCACTATGACACTTGGAAGTTGGAAGGAACATCAAGAAGCGGTGGGTTACCGAAATGTTTAATATTCCGCAGTTTGAAATATATACATGCCAACCTCCCTGATTACCTTTGTCCTCCAGCAGAGATCAATCAAATCGAAATCCAGAACTCCCTGGACAGGGACTAACCCAAAAGCAAGCTTTGCTCCCCCAGTATCTGGCTCCACAAAAAAAGATATACTAATGGGAGGTTGGATGGCAGCAATTGAGTACAAGTACTTTGATGGCAACATTTGAGGAGCCTCAACCACATTGCATTTGACTGTACGAAAGGATTGTCATAAGGAATACTTTGGAGCTCATGTCAAGTCAATATATCTGTGGAACTACAAAACTGAAATCTTCTGACATTGTCCATGAGTCCCAGATATAAGATAAATACAAAGAATTGCAGTGAATAAAAGCACTCATTGATTGCAGCACTACAAGTATTTTCATGACTCCACAACATCTCATTTGACTAGGACTATCACATAAAGTAGTGCAAATCACAACCCATGACCATGACTGTCAGGTGATCACCCATGTGAGAGAGACTTGCATCACAGTGACATCAGACCAATATACAGATTACGCAGTCCTGGACCCTGTGGTAAAGGTGCTCATTGTGCTGATGGGGCTTGCGATGTAGAATTCGTATTACCAGCGTCCATCACCCACTTGCTGGAGATCACCTGGTTTCCAGGTCGATTAACTTTATCAAGAACCCTCCATAGTAATGTGGATGCATGCGGTGTGGGAAGTGTTAGCAACAGTTCTGGACTGTTGCTTAGGGTATGGGTCCGGGTCGAAACCTGACATATCCCCATTTGGAGTTTCTGGCTTTCAACATACCCAAACTGTCTATTCACGTAAAGTTTGATGGAAATCTCACAACCTGTCTCAATTGGGCGGGTTGTCAGCAGGTCGCCCAGTGGGTCCATCTGTAGATTCATATAATGCTCTTGTTTTTGCAATCTGAGAATAGTATATTATCAAAATTGCTTATTCGACATCCAGTATTGTCTCTTTGCATGCTTTGCAGCATGTGATATCGATTATTTTGGAATCTGTGTTTTTCAATGTGTATTTTGTATTTTTGCCTATAGAGGCGGTCATTATTTCCATTTTGAGCTCAATGATCCATGCAATGCCTTGAGTACCCAATAGGCAGGACTGAAAATTGTTGATGTTCTGTTGACACTCATTGTCATGATGGGGAAAAGTATATGTTGTGCACTGTTTCGCCTGCAAAGACTGGCATCACTTCGTATGTGAATTATTGCCACCAAGCGCAACTTATAGTAGCCAAGATGCAAGACCAAACATTGTTGACGCTCAGTTGACACTCGTTTTCCGGACGTGGCTGGGAATGTGTCATTTCTGTTTTTGCCTCTAATGGCGGCCAATACCTGATTTATGGATGTCTGCAACCAATCGCCACTAGGATTCCCCGTGATGCATAGCCAAAAATAGTGTTAGCAACGAGTCTGGGTAACCTGCCAGCTGTCTTGGTTCGGACCACGAAAATGGTTCCGTTGAGTTTCACACCTGTCCAAAAACCTGACCCGCGGGATCTTGGTGGCCACAACCTGTACCCGTACCCATGAAGCTGCAAGTGTTGCTGGGTTTGTCTATATCGCATCTGTTCCAATCGCCGGTTCTGCTATTCGGGTTGTTCATTTTATGGTTGCCGTCAGATATCCTATAGTTAATTGCAAAAGAGTAATGATGGTACGTCATTGTCTTCTTTGGTTGTATTGGCCACCTTTATACTCATAAAAAGGAGAGAAACATTCCCTGCCCCATCCTGGAAATGGCGTCGATGGAGCATCAACAATTTCTAGTCTTGCATTGTGGGTACTCTGAGTGGCGATTAGTGGCAGATAGTCATAAATGGGGTATTGGCCGCCTGAATAGGCCAAAGAGGAAGTGACACGCTCCCTGCCCCATCTTGAAAATGGGCGTCAAATGAGCGTCAACCATCTTTGGTCACACATCATTTCTAATCTAAGTCGGACTTGATCACAGACCTCTACCAAAAGCAGTTGGCAGCCTCTCGAGGCTGATGAGCAATAGACATTCCCACGACAGCCTCCCGGAGAGTAACAAGGGAGTTCATTTACATTCCTGTAACTCCGAGTTCACAAGCATTTTAGCCTATGATCACTTTCAGAACTTCGTATATAGACCATACAGCTGCATCATTCGTTGATTACCTAAGATGAAATGCCAACTATCGTCGATGCTCCGTTGACGCTCATTTTCATCATGGGGCAGGGAGCGTGTCGCTATCTCTTTCGCATAAGAACGCAGCCGATTCTTTGATTACATATAGCAATGACCAAGTCACTTTTAAAATACCTGACATTCAAGACCAAAAATCGTTGACGCTCTGTTGATGCTCATTTTCAGAACGGGGCAGGGAGGGTGTCGCTCTCTCTGTTAGCTATAAAGGCAGCCAATACGTCATTTTTGAATGGCCGCACCCGATCGCTGCAGAAAGCACGCAAAATACATAACCAAGTATCGTTGTTCCTCAGTTGAGGCTCATTTTGCCACAGGTGAATCCGCAATATGCTATTATTTCATATGGCATAGGATATCATGAACAGTGTTTTGGCAGCTGTTCTATCGTTTTCATGTAGTTTCTCCTTTATCACTACATGGTTCTTCAATAATACATTCAAATATATCCTTTAAAGTATACTTTAAAGTATCCGCAAATTTTAGATAATAATACACTCAAAAATCCTGGTCCTTTCAATCAATGCTTGTCTTCACTTGCAGGTTCACTCAATAGGCAGCTGTTGTCTGTAAAGTGCATGTCAGCTGCACTACCACACAGCAGATAGTGTACTAACCAGTGAATGTACCTTCATCAGTCAGAAAATCTGGAATACAATCCTTATTGTGTTTGTGATCCTTGCCATAGGTATCACGATCGAGAATTTGAGCACTGGGAAGCGCAGTATGTATATACACATATACGGGTGGCACACATTCGTTTTCGGAAATGTTAGCTTCATCATTGACACTGGGCGGCACAGGCATTGTTCTGGGAGGACATGGAGTCGTTTCTAGTGTTGGCAATCTGAGTCGGTCTTGTTGGGGTGGACCCGTGCATTTGCACCTCCAGAGTGTCTGCGGATGCTTTGCTGGGCCAATGTGGCAAGAAATTCAGCCGTCTGTTTGATCTTCACAAAGCATAGCCGGGTGTCTTACCATCACAGCCTTCTCACGTGTCTGGCCATGGACCTCAACTCCCCACATGTTCTTGTCTTGGACTTTGGTGCGATGTTTTTTCATCAGCAATTGGGCGTCCTCCATTGCGGCGCACGAAAACCCTCCTTTGGCCATTTTGGCCATATTCAACAGAAGGTGAATGTCGGACTGTTCTAGCTGTACCCAACCTCCTCTCCTTGTCATCATCACAGACATGCTGAAAACCTACAAGAAATTAGTTGCTGCTTCAACATATCAGATTCGGCTATTACCTCAACCATATACGCTTCCGTAGCAACCTCCAAGGCATTTACAGCCTGTTTGGTCCACTCCCAGGGACCCTTATCGGGTAATTAGTCTACGAAAATCCCAGTGCTGACAACATCATGATATTCAATTTCATGGACTGTGTGGACAAATGCCTTGGTTGACCATCGAGGATTCCTGTTACAGGCATCTATATATTGATCACGTAGCTCTCTAGTTACACAAGTTGTAATATATTTGGTCAGTTGGTAACTGTCTAAGTTGACATCGATATATTCACATCCAATTACGTGCTGCTTCTTGCTCTGGCTGATTCCGGCCTAATGGACCCATTTGAAATGTGCGTCCTGGGTCATACTTTCAGTGTCTGCATTGGCAGTGACATGGTAGAGTAACCAGTGTCTGCATTGTAGTTGTGTTTTACAGGGTGGCGTATCAGATGATGCACCTGGCGTTCTGCTCGATTCAGATCCACTGGCACCTTGCTGAGGTGTTTGTGGAGCCATGAATTGCTGGAGTGGAAACGAAGAGGAAGATGAAAATGAAAAGAAGTGGGAAATCCTGAGGAAGATGATAACGAGAAGTACTGGGACGTCCTATGGAGTATGTAGTTAGCTTCTAGTCAAAATGGCATGAGTGACAGCCAACTTGCACTTTTGAAACCAGATCAATCCTGCTGTGTATACCTGCAGGATGTACGGAATACCGACTATCCTGGGATTTGCACAAAGTTTGTCGGATGTTGTGTATATGTTGACAGGACCAAATGTTTGTGAACGACAGCGGAAATATCATGATCGTTAGATATAAACCATACATTGTCCGATAGAATGGACATCTCCTGATGGGTAACCAAAGTAGTGTTAGCAACGGTTCCGGACCATCACTTCTGGTCCGGGTGCTTGTGCAAACTAAACCGCGACCAAACTGGCAGTCCGGGATTTCAATACACCCAAACCGTCATCTCCAGTACAGTTTGACGGTGAACACCCAACGCATCTGAATTGGGCGGGTGATCAGCTGGTTGCCCAACGGGTCCATACCTAGATTCATAGAAGGCTCACTGTTTTGTAGTATGTTAATAGTATGTCATCAAAATCATGTTTTCAACAACCAATAACATGATGTTGAATGTTGTGTAGTTTGCGATATTGATCGATTTGGAATCCATGTTTTTCCTTTGATATAGTGTAATTCAGCCTATCAAGGCTGTCAATAATACTGTTATAGGCAGGAAGATCCTCGCGATGCCTGGATTACCACATATTCAAGACCTGACACTGTTGATGCTCGGTTGACACTGATGTTCAGGATATGGCAGGGAGTGTGTCGCTGTTGTTTTTGCGCCTAAAGGCTGCCAATATCTCTTGAATGGATGTCTGCAACCAATGGGAAGATAGAGTGCCCAAGATGCAAAGCCAAAAATCGTTGACACTCAGTTGACTCTCATTTTCAGAATGGGGCAGTGACCGTGTTGCTCTCACTGTTCCCTATATCAGCTGCCAATATGTCAGTTATGCATAACAGGAATCAAATCACTGTTCAATGACTGTACCTACAAGACTACAACTCATTGACGCTCTGGTGACACTCATTTTAATGTATTGTCCATTCAACATCTGCTGCCACTGTTAAGCATTTTCATCATGATTTGAACTTAGTGGTTGTCTTTCAGGCAGATGGAAACTCGGGCATGTGGCAAAGTGGAGCGCAGTGATATTCTTGCACTGTTCGCTCTCAAACGACCAAAATTTATATACCTTGCCAATGTATTCAGTGCACCTGCTATACATCTGTTTTTGATCCGATATTCATAAGCTACTGCTCACCACTCGCCTGTAGTATATCTTTCACTGGAACTCTGGGCCAAGCTACATAAAGCAGCTGCTGAAAGATAGACACATTCGATCCAACTTTTTCTTTATTCCCTTATTCCTCCTCGTTTCCATTCCATGGACCATCCCCAACACCATTTCAGCCTGTCTCTTTGACTTTCATGTTGGCCGAATCAATCCGGGAAAATTTGGTGCGGCCCTCGCATCCCACTTCCCTGGGCAGTCCGGATCGTCAATGTCATCGTCTTGCTGAGTATCAGATTCGACGTCTACTGCTCAAGTGTTATAACTGGCATTTGGATTATGCAAGTTGCCAGTCCAGCTAAGCCAATTTCCGGTGTCCAAAATGCCTTCAGGTGGGCTATCCTTATCACTATCAACTGATGACGGTTGATTCGGCTGACTCGGCAGACATACAATATTTGAGGTCATCCTCCATGGAGGTCCGTTGAAGACAAAGCTGGTGGCAAAAGTGATCTTTCTGACAATTTGAATGCAGCCGCACCCTGATGTTGAGAAATGACAGGAATGCTTTGACGATCTCTTCTGTGTCTGAACTGTATCCTACAGCTGTTATTTGATATTATTAATCGCGAGATTCTTTCGGTGTAGCACATAGCTATCGGCTTCCCTCCCACATCTCCACAATGTGGTGGACTTTGGTCATTCTGTGCAACTTTCAATCCTCCGCCTGTTTCTTCATTTCGGAGTCATTTTGTGTTTGTGTGTCGCATCCAATGCTGGCTCAGCATCTGCCAAGATCCCGTGGTTTGCTCGAGCAAACTGCCTTACAATGACATTTTTGCCAGGAGTCCCGCCTGAGGTTTTTCACTGCCTCCAGCCGATAACATCTTGGCCAAGGGAGAAATTGGCCTCCACCCCAACACCAAGTGGTATGAGAGAGGAAATTTGGCGTGCCGCATTGGAGAGATCCGCATACTTTGGGTGCGTTTCTTCCTCTTGGCACCACCAGTCAGTTATATCTGGCATCCAATACATACTGCTAATCTCCATTGGGTCAGAGTGGTAATCATGGAGATTTGGAATAATTTGCCCCTGGTTCTTTGGGGTGTGAGGCAGTGAAGTCAAATCGAGCCCGGATGCGGTCAATAAGCAAGCTGCGCAATCGCTTGTTCCATTTGTCATCTCAGCCACATAGTTTGGCGTCGAGTATGCATCTCCATCTCTGGTCAAATCCTATGGATCTGACAATCATTGACCGGATCCTGAAGCCATTGCGGAGGGGAATACATTGTTGCTTGGTACGCTTTCGGGTTTATTGACTGGCACACATCAATGGTTATCACCGTATTCATGGTCCACTTACTTCAGAGATGCCTCCGGGTATTGTATAGCATAGGATGTCTCGTCCTGACGATCAATATCCATTCCCGTGTCCCACTTCCGAAACAATCGCATCATCCGGAATGCATCAAGGATTTGTGCAGAAATGAGAAGCATACCTGTCGTTGGAGTAACTTAAGGACAATGTTTGTACATCTTCTGTTGCACTTACTTCACGGCAAAGAACAATTCTTCCTTCCATTGAGTCATCTTCTTGGCCAAAGCTCGCATGACGCCATTCATATGATCGAATATGTCATTATAGACTGTGATAACAAGATGAAATGTGACAGTATGCCCCTTGGTCATCCACAGGGTCCAAAATCAGAATGGCCTCAAGACTTCCATGAGGCACTTGAGAATGGTCCATTCATTCTGTGTTGTGAAGAGTGGACACTAATCACTGTATTTTGGATGTTGAAGCCACTTGTGGGTGAATTCTCGTAATCGGTAGGCTCTCTGAAGCAACTCCAGTGTCAAGTTACAATCTGTCTTCACATCCATAATAGGTGGTACTGCTATGCAGACTTGAACTTTTTGACAGTAAATGAACTCGTTTCGACCACCAGGTGTCATCGTAATCGATACAGCAAGGATTCTCTGGTATATGAAGGTCAGTTTCAGGACTTTCATAATATCTTAAAATACTTACTTCCTCAATTATCTTTGCTAAACCTGGTCTCATGGCAGACGCCTTGTTGATTCGAGCATTGCCCTCAATACAGGCCACACCGATTCCGGAGGCCACATGTGTTGATAACAGCTCGTGAGCAATCAAGTAATTTGAAGAAGAATTATCTGTTGTGATTGCTAACAATCAGCCGTCGGTTGGCTCGAAATGATCAAGCATGTCGTTCAAATGTAAGGTTGACCTTCTTCCATTATGTTGGTCCTTCACCTATCATGAGTAATTGGCTTTCGAAAACAGAAAAGAATTGGTGATCAACCTCATGAGACAGCAGTTGAACCTCACGCAACGCCCAATTTTGATTGATATAGTAAGCATTAACCGACAATGTGGCTAGTTTGTTCGTTGATGTCTATCCATCTAATCCTAAACACACATAACTTAGTCATGACAATTGCTTCATGAGTGAATCCACAGTCAGAGCGTATTCCCTTGTGCGACAGTTCCTAAGGGTTGTGGTGGATGGCCACACTAGGTCACTTCAAAATGCTTTGTATGACCGTCATGGCTCAAGATTTGTTATAGTGTTCCATGGACTATGAGCTGAAACCAATCCTAAGATGAGGTAGTGATTCCACGTGTCTAGGTGAAATTCAGAAGTTTCAATATCCTTAGCTGCCAGTCTGGAGCATTTTGTCTGTCATTTCAGTCAATATGGATCAATCTGGATGTCAAACATTGATTGCGTCAGCAAATTTACAACTGTAATTCCCTGACATCCTTGGCTATTCAGGATGTCCAGAGCAGATTCATCAACCGTGAAACTAATCAATTTAGTCACTTCCGACTCTGTTAATTCGTTTTACATTGCAATGTCAGCGTTTGCCAGCAAGTGTTCCCTCATTGAGCTGGTTCCATGTTCTGATGCAAGGCAAAGAACTTGATGACAAACGATACATATGATTCCAGGGCTGCCGGTCTTCTCACTTTCTCAGTGCAAATACAATGGCCAAGAAAAGGCATGTCTAGAATGATTCCAAGGAATAGGATGTTTCGAGCCTACAATCATTGAAACCTACGAAGCATCGAAGATGATTTGTAAAGTAAGGTCGCTCAAATCATGAATAATGTCACCTTCATTCTTGGAAGAGATCATAACCTTTAGCAATGAGGTATTTGAAGATTTTGAATCCGACATGGCAGTAGGAATTAGAAAGTTGGGTAATCCTACTTGAGAGACTGCCAAAAGTCATGTTATAGTAAAGAAGAATGGAGGTTCTTAAATATTGACTCTACAGCTACAAGCATTAAAATCAGATCTGTGAGATAGTGCATGCGTATTGGTGAAGTTGTATTCAAGGACATATTGAAAAGATTGACCACATAAAACTCAATTTAGGAATAGAGCGATGCAGTTCATTTCTGTGCAGCGTACTGAGCCCCCACCAAGATTGTTGATGCTTGATCGGGGCTCAAAATTAGGAGGTCGATGAAATTTCGTCACTAGCATTGTTACCAATACAGATTGCCAGTAGTTCAATTGTGGGTTAACGCCATTCCATAGCCCGTAGATTATCCAGGATGCGAGATCAATAATCCTTGACCCACCATTGATACTCCGTTGATTCTCACTCTAGGACATAGGTACACTGTTCGTGGCAGAATTTTTGCCTAGAAAGGCGGCCGACAGTTCGATCATGGGTAAATGTGGTCGCACAGCCCCTTGATCTTTCAAGATGCAAGGCCTCAAACTGTTGACGCTCCGTTGACCCTCATGTTTAGGGAATAGTTTCCATGTAGTTGAAGGCTGTTTTACCATGAAAGGTGGCCAATAGTTCAATTATGGAATAGTGTGATCGTACAGCCCCTCAAATATCGAAGATGCAAGGCCTAAAATTGTTGACACTCCGTAGACACTCCATTCAAGGACATATCAGCGACGATGGCGCAACCATTTTTGCTTCGAAATGCGGACGATAGTTCCATTCTGGATCAATGTTGCCTCACGGCCCTTGGATTTTCCAAGATGCACAGCCAAAAGTCGTTCACGCTGCGTTGACAATCATTCTTTGGCAATAGCAGCAATGATGGCCCAACCATTTGTGCCTAGAGAGGTGGCTGATAGTTCGATGATGAGTTAATGTTGCCGCACAGTGATGGGATTTTCCAAGATGCAAGGCCAAAACAGGTTGAAACTCAGTTGACCCTGATTTCTAGGATGGGTCAACGATCATGCCATTTGCTGTTTCCACTATAACGCTGAGCAATTCATTAACTTTGGAAGGATGTGACAATGCAGCCCTTTGATTTTCAAATGTGTGAAACTAAAGATCGATGACGCTCTGTTGATGCTCACATTAATCACATCGAAACAGCCTTCTTACACTCAATAATTGTATTGAATGAATTCTATACTCATCATTGACATCCAATATTGTGTTTCTAAGTATTATCATTTGCATCCAGGAGCTTTGTTGCCTCTCAATTTCTGATTAACCTCTATCCACGTTATCTGGGTGAGAGATGACATGCCCCTATCACATTCCTGCGCTGTCGGCCATCAATTTACAGCATGTAGATCATTTCAATCCTTGTGGGTAAGTATAGCACGGCTTCCTCACGTTTCCTCATCCCAATCCTTCTCCTCCATTTCTATGATGTACCATAAGCAGTCTCAAATATCTGAACCATGCGCACCAGGTCTGTGTGCAGAGTTATGCAGTTGGATGCATGGATAAATGCGGCATAACGGTCAATATTCAGACAGATTCGTATTCAGTGCTGGCAGCTATTGATATCACTCGTATGACTTCACTCACTTCAATTTTGTTAGTATATGTTGTCACCAATATAGCTTTTGCTTTCTCACTTGAAAGGAAATGGCAAACAGAAATCGAACTGATTGGCCATCTTGAAGCTTGATTTGGATTCCAGAACCTTCGCATGGTGCGTCTGACTCTTGCACATCCAGAGACAAATTATCATGTCTCATAATTTGGTCACTGAAATCCAGAAAATGCTGACATGAAGCAAATTTGATACACAAATTGCATTTCCCAGAGATATGACATCAAACATACAAATTTATCTGTCTATTGCTCCAATGACACAGGAGCCGTCACCATGTCTTCGTCCGAATCCGATTTCTATATGGTGATTTGCTGGGGAGGCCATATGCAGGGGTAAACGCTTATGAGTTCAACAGGCTTCGCATTCTGAATGAGTGATGAATCGGGCTACACGCCAGGCGCCAGACGAGATATACTCGTCTTCCACTGCGGCTTCCCAGAACCTAGCCAATTATGACTACTGCCCGGTCAAGGAGTCTCTTGTGGCATTACCAATATTCAGGGGACAATGTCAAGAATCTCCAAAAGCTGTCCAAAAGTTGTTAGTGCAGGTGCAGCTGCTTCTTCATCTGTTTGACGATTAGTGACTGCCAGTACCCTCATATCGGATGTGGAGAACTTCTCATATCATTCACCGAAGTAATCGGCTGGGTCGTCCCATCCAGGTTGTGTCACTTCGTCAAGCTTCATCTGCTTCTTCCGAAACCTCCCCATGCACTGCTGTACCAGTTTGGACATTGTGCCAATCACCCAGCCAGGTTCGTCATCTTCGCTCGGTGTGCGTTGCTCTGTCTCCTCATCATCCTCATCGTCCCAATCCTCCCCAGCATCGGAACTTGCAAGATCACTCAGACTGTCTCCCATAGCCACTGTAATCTCCTGAATGGTCTTGTGGGTTTCACTGTTTGTCAATCCCGCGTTTTCAGCTTTCGTCATTTCTTCCTGCTCTTGCTGAACTGTTGACTCTGGTCATCAACTTGCGGTCTTGACCCGGCGGTTTCTCTCGTGACATAAACCTCGATCGATTTTACTTTCCCTTGATTACCTAAGAAGTTCGTTTCTTGTGGTGTGTCGGCCTCAAGCTTCATTCAGGATTGCAAGCTGTGCAATGCCCCAAGGGCTCGGACTGTTTCTTCTTCCAAGCCATGCTTGCCTTCATTCGCTTGATGATGTCATTGTGTGGACAGCTTTGTTGATTTACCATATTTGCCCGCTGGAAGTGGTGCGCCGTTCAGTTTCGGAGCGGTAACCTAAGTAGTTTGCGTTTACTTTGTTGGTGGGCAAGATGTTGGATGTGGCAAGATAGCTACAATATGGGGGCAAGCTACGTATTTTAGGTTAAAGTTGGTAAGATTAATCATCTTGAACAAAGCAAAATCAACCTTTTGACTGTCAATGAATTGGGAATAGTTAGGCTACCTGTACAACGTGATGTGATTGTTAGCGTCGGTTTCATGCAATATCCTGGGGATAATTTGAGACAACCATCAGCCGAGATCCTTTCCCTTGAACAATGTGCAATTGATATCTGACAATCATGTGATTTCGGCAGTGGTACACCACAATGTGTCCCTGCAAACGAACAAACAACATCAGACTGACTTATTGCAAATCACAAAGTGGTGGGAAACCCCTGCAACTTGCACCCATACTCAGCAGGATTCATCTTGAGTATAACGAGCATGTTGGTTGCTACTGAGTCCATTCCCACATGATGCTAACGATAGAGTCCTCAGGACTTCGCATGTCTTTCCGCTATCACCTTCCTCTCCTATTCCACACCAGCAAATCATGGACATACATCCACCTCAGCCAGGTGAGAGCGGATCTGACCCAAGCCAATTGACAGGTGCTGCATCCAATACGTCAATCATTGGCACACAGCAAGAACTCAGACACCAGTTAGTCCACCGCGATGCTGCCAATGCAGCCACCAAAAATGTGACCCAGGATGCACATTAAATTATCATCCATACACCCGGAAGCAGCAAGAAGAAGAAGCAGCATGCAGTTAGATGTGAGTCTATCCATAATGAGGTAGATGGCTACCAATTGACTGTATCACGTACCGCGGGTGAACGTAGAGAGCTACATGACCAATTTAATGCTGCCTGTACCTGGGAAGCTCCATGGTCGACCTACCCATCTGTCCGCATGGTCCGCGAAATCGAACATCATGAAGTTGTCAGCTGTGGGATTTTGGCTGGCAAATTTCCTGATAAGCATCTTTGTGAGTGGATGAATGAGGCTGTGATCAGCTTGAAGGAGGCTATGGAAGCGTATATGGTTGAGGTAATAGCCGAATCCCATTGTTGAATGTAGCAATCTATTGCTTGAAGATTTTCAACAGGTCTGCTACTATGGCAGGGCAACGATGACGGGTACAGCTGGACTAGTCCGACATGCACCTCGCCTTGAATAGGACAAAAATTGCCAAAGAAGAGTTTTCGCGTGCCACAATAGATGATAGGTAATACCTGATCAAGACACCTCGCGCGAAGGCCCAAGAAGAGAAGAAGCGGGGTGTTGATTTTCCTGCGCATAACAAGGTGAAGGCTGCGATAGAATAACACCTGGCTATGCTTCATCAGAACCACACTGCCAGATGCCTTCCTTGGCAAAATGGCACTGCAAAGAACCAGCAGACATGCTGGCAACACACAGCAATCTGTGCTCCTCCAGCCGACCGATGCAGACAGCCGACTCCAGAACCAACGACCCCTCTGCCCACAATGCCAGCCGCCCTGCCTGCAAACTATTTCGGATCTCAATATTTCTACATTGTCAATTGCCAGCTGGATATGTGTACTTACATACTTCCCATCCCAGCATTGAATTTTTTACTCTTGATGCTTATGTTCAGGATAGCCAGAACGATACAGATTTTGATCCAGATATGCCGTCTGATGACGGAACATAGACTGGTTAGTACACTATCTGCCATGTGGTAATGCAGCTAACATCCATTTTGAAGACAAGAGCAGCCTGTTGAGCAAACCGGCAAGCGATGACGAGCATTGGTCGAAGGGCATGGGACTTCGGAGATTATCATTATCTACAATTAGGGGACACTGTGAAGTATATTTTTAAGGATTTATTTGTATGTATTATTAAAGAACAATGTAGTAATCAAGGAGAAAGTAAATGAAAACCCTAGAAAGGCTGTCAAAACAATGTGAATGATAGACTATGCCAAATCAAATGATTGCATATTGGAGATACACCCCTGGCTAAATGAGTATCAATGGAGTGTTAACAATTTTAGGTCATGTATGTCTGGTAATTGAACATGGATTTGGTCATGGTTTTACAGAATCGAAGTATTGGCCGCCTGTATTGGTAAAATTTTACCGACATGCTCCCTGCCTGATCTTGACAATGAGCGTCAACAGAGTGTCAACGATTATTGGTCAGGTGTCCTGCGTAATTATAATGCCGATAGGTTGCAGACTGTGATAAAGGAATCATTGGCCGCCTATATAGATAAAACAGATTGCAATACCCATGCTGGCCCATCTTCGAATTGAGAGTCAACGGAGGGTCAACAAATGTTGGTCGTGTATCTTGGGTAATCTGGGGGATGAGAGGGTGCAGACAGTCAGAAACGAAGTATTGGCCGTCTTTACAGGAACAAGAGAAAGAGAAATGCTCCCTGCCCCATCTCGAAAATGAGCGTCAATTGAGTGTCAATGATTGTTGGCCATCCATCATGGTTAATCACAGTGGGATGTGGCCCTCACGGTCTATATACATCATTTTGACTGTTTTTGTGTGCTCGAAGGCTCAAGAATACTTAGTGGTAGCTCTGTAAATGAAATGAGTTGTTACAGTCCTGGAGGATGTGGCAGGAATATCCTGTATACATCTTCCTATAAAGGCTGCCATATCCTTGGTTATGGATGCTTGTTATCAAGAGCCACTCATATTACCGACAATGCAAGACCAAGAGTCTTTGACTCTCCGTTGCTGCTCATTTTCAACATGGGGTAGGAAGCGGTTCGTTTTGTCTTCTTGCTCTTCAGGCCGCGAATAATTCTTTCGTGACATTCTGCAACCCATCGGCATTCTAATTACCCAGGATGCATGACCAGAAGTCATTGATGCTGCATTGATGTTCATTGTCAAGATGAGGAAGGGAGAGTTTCGCTTTCCCTTGTGGCTATCAAGGCAGCCAATACTTTGTTTATGACTGTGTTCAACCTGTCGCCCCCCAGATTACCAAAGATACACAACCTACAATGGTGGACGCTCCATAGATGCTCATTTTCAGGATCTGGTAGGATGCGTGACTATGTTCTTTCTGAGCATGAAGGCGGCCAATAGGTCAAAAACACACTGTGAAGTACCAATGTCAATATTTCAGAATCAACAGTCCCATATCTGAATGCGACCATACATGTGAAACCTGATATGCCGAACCGTAGATTGGAACTGATGGGCACAGCCATACGTGGCAAATCACGTTGGTTGATGGGTAGGGGTCTGGGCATGGCCTGTCTGGGGTCACAGGGTGGGGATTTGGGTGAGGTCTGGAACCGAACCGACCAGTTTCTGCGGTCCTAACACGGACTGCAAGCAGGTTACCCCTCCCCGTTGCGTTCACTATGCCCAAGAAATGCCCAGGATCTCACATGAAACGGAGGCCAAACATCATGTAATGTTGTACAGTTAGCCTTGCTATTCCCAATGTAATGACAGTCTAAACGCAGATTATGATTTGTTCAAGTCAATTAAGTGTACTAACCTTGACATAAATGACGAAGCTTGCCTACATGTGGTCCATACATTGAAACATCAAACATCTCGCCCATCAATAAAGTCAGCACAAAACACAACTGTCAATGCCCCGAAAAAGAACATCACCCCAAAACCGGTGGGCAAACATGGCAAATGGACAAAGCACTTCACACGACCATGTCATCAAATGAATGAAGGCAGAAGCGCCTTTGAATAAGGAAGGGTCCGTGCCCTTGAAGAATGACGCAGCTTGCGATCTAAAAAGAAGATAATGGCGCAGAAACCACACGAAACGCACTTTTAATGCAACAAAGGGAATGAGAAGTGGAATCAGCATTATGTCGATGTATTGACCGCTGCGGCGAGACACCGAGTTCACGACCCAGAGACATAGACCAAGCACGAGCAGGAGGATATGGGAACTGCTGAACAGGTGGCATAGACAACCAGGAAGCCCGAAACAACATTTGAGGAGATGTCGAATTCCTTCAGAGATTGTCTGAGCGATCTTGCAAGTTCTGACAATGGGGTGCATGGGGAAGACGATGATGATGATGAAGAAGATACCAAGCGGGGCAATCTGAGCGAAGATGACTAACCCGTGGTGTTAGCAATGGTTGTGGACCGTCGCTTCGGGTCCGGGTCAGCGTCAAAAGGTGAACCGGCGCCAAATTGGTGGTCCGGATCATCAACAAACCCGAACCATCCATTCAGCTATGGTTCAATAGAAATCTGCCTACCAATCTGAATTGGGCGGGTACTCAGCAGGTTGTACAGCAGTTACATCTGTAAATACATATAATGTGCTTGCCTTTGCTGTTTGATAATAGTACTCAATCAAAATCGATTCTTTGACATCCAGGAATCACATTTTGCATGTTTTACAGGTTGCGATATCAATAATTTTTGAATTCATGTTTTTTCTTTAATAATTCGTATTTTTGACCTGGGAGGAGGTCAATAGTGCAATTATAAGCTCATATATCCATGCGATGCCTTGATTACCCAATATGCATCATCAGAAATTGATGGCCCTCAGTTGATGCTAGGTTGACAGTCATTTTCAGAATTGGGCCGTCACCATGTAACTTTCTGTATTGCCTACAATGGCTGCCTATACGTTGGTTACAGATAACAGCAAGCAAATCCCCTATCAATTACCTGATTTACAAGATCAAAAATCTTTCAGGCTCCATTGACGCTGATTTCCAGAATGGGGAAGTGAACTTGTCACTTGCTCGTTTGCTGATAAAGGCTGCCAATATGTTGGTTACACATAACAGCAAGCATATCCCTTTCCAATTACCATACTTACATTACCAAAAAGCATTGACACTCTGTTGACGTTCAGTTTAAGGTGGTAGCGACATGAACACTAACCATATTGCAAATAATGGCAGCCAAACTTCGACTATGGGTAAATGCCATAGCAAAACCCTTGGATTATACAAGATGCAATGCCCGAACTCATTGATGTTCTGTTGATGCTCTGTTGACGCTCATTTTGACGTGTAGCGACATCAACTCTAACCATATTTCCCATAACGATGGCCAATACTTCGATTATGGGTAAATGCCATTGCACAGCCCTTGGGTCACACAAGATGCAACACCCAAAATTGTTGACACTCTATTGACACTCTGTTGATGCTGTGTTGATGCTCTGTTGACGCTCTGTTGATGCTCTGTTGACGCTCTGTTGACGCTCTGTTGACGCTCTGTTGACGCTCTGTTGACACTCTGTTGATGCTCTGTTGACGCTCTGTTGACGCTCTGTTGACACTCTGTTGACGCTCTGTTGACGCTCTGTTGACGCTCTGTTGACACTCTGT
>Ga0307515_10000505_pt1 | contig 93248 bp, 136 predicted proteins | sample 17_EM_MG_FD_194513 | JGI IMG/M metagenome (GOLD analysis project Ga0307515, IMG submission 194513) | Populus trichocarpa ectomycorrhiza microbial communities from riparian zone in the Pacific Northwest, United States - 17_EM | ecosystem: Host-associated > Plants > Roots > Unclassified | place...
CTCATGGGGTACTGGGTCCTTCATGTGATCTCGCGTGCGGGCGATAGTTACGAATGTGCCCACCTGATGCAAGGTATTTCCAAATTCGTATCCTCCGCAGACACTTCGCCGATTTCTCGAACCGGACGAGCGTTCGAAAACACCTTGGAGTTGATCCTGGTGTCCGAAACTTGGGAGTAATTGCTATGGACGTGCAGCCCTCTTTGTTGAGAGCCCCGACTTCCTCATTCTACACACACCACTGTGGGAGCCCTGCTAGAATGCGGGGGTAATGTTCTTATATTTCAACAGAAAACTCGACGGTTCGTGCCGCTGGCGTGCAGCGGTGCACCGGCTAGACGTGGTGGAAGCCAGGAATTCCGAAAGGCCCGGGGAGGGACTGGGTCGCTGACGAGGGGTCTGCAGGACGGAAGAGAATTTCTTCCCTACGCCGTGAGTGAAATAGCAGCACAATGACTGACATGCTCCCCTCAGTCGTCGGACCAAGGAGCTGCGATCCACCTTCCGGATCGTATATGCGTCCTCGAGCACAGCATCGAAAATTGACTGTTATCCTGGCTCATTAATATATAAGCTACAGACATATCATGTCGAGGAAACATCTATCGAGTATCTATCTGACAAGTCCCTGTGCCCATGTATGTCCATATGGAACAGCGAAGATAGACCAAACAAGTGCTGTGCTCGAAGTATAGTTGCGTCGTTACCGGAGCGAAAGAGATGGCGACTGGCACTGCATTGGAGGCAGCGATGCCAACGTCACATCTATGTATGATAAAAGCGAAGAGTGGATGGATGGCGAGACGGCGAAAAAAAAGAGATCTGGAAAGTCCAGGGAAAAGGAGGGGTGAGGCTGGCAATTAGGAACCAGGTTGGTTCAACCGGTTCATGATGACGGGTTTCGCTTCTTCCCAAAGAAATCGCCGGTAAGCAATGCGGGCAGCCTCTTCTTTTGCCTCTTTGGCTGACCCGTAACTCTTGCTCTCGCCATACACCCTGCCGTCGACTGTGGGCCACAGGTAAACATCAAGCAAACGAGGAGAGAGGTAAAACGAACATTTATAGACGGCGAGCCAGACTCTGATAAGTTTTCCATCATTAACCTCCTTAGACTCTCCGGAGTACGAGGTTAATCTATTCCTCCACCCACGATCCTGCAACCAGTTGTTGAGCTCGAGGCGAAACTCGCGCTCGGGAGGGGGGGAAGAGGAAGGGGGGGTAGATTGGTTGTTCATTGTGGTCGTTGTCCCAGCTGCCCTAACCTCTGCCCTAGCCAGTTCTTATACCCCGCGGTGGGGGAACTCGAAAGGGCCTAACCCCCACCGGTCTGGCGCTGACATTCGTTCCGAACAGGCGTAAAAACAATCCACGCAGGCGTGTGGGAAATGGGAGCTGGTGTGTAAGAACTGTTTTAATTCTCCGTGGCAGAATTCACGAGCCGACCAATACACCGGGGGCGTCGTTATTCAGTGATACCCACGACAGCAGTTTTCGTAACCGCTCTTCCTGAAAAAGGGTGAGGGCAACCGAGCGGTGGGATCACAGAAACCTGCACGATGTGCATATGGCGATGGAGTGGACGGAAGAGGTTTGGAATGAAGAACATCCACCCCGAGCGTTAGAACCTCCACAACCATGGTAAACTCAAAAAAGGTCTGGGACAGATCGACGAGTAGCCGGGTAAGGTTTCTAATTTGACGTGACAGGCTTGCTTTCCTGATCCTGACCCCCGGCGATTCAGAAAGAGTGTTGATTGCAAGCAAAAAACGACACGAGAGAGTCCAGACAAGGCGAAAAACACATGGGGGTTGTTTTTTTGGCGCGGAACTAGTAGGGGAACGAGTTTCGACGCCGAAGGCTTAACATCGATACCCTGGAAGGAGGCTTGGGAGATAGTGCCTCCAGCGCCATCCTGGCCGCTCCGTCCTGCGCTTGCCCCTTTTTTGATCCTTCCCCTCTTCCTACTTCTTTGCCTTTAACTTGAAGGGATGAGTCCGAGACAACAAACTACCGAGGAGAAGGACCGACCGATACAGATCGCGTACCAGACGGGACCATGGGAAGGACCATGATGAGTGATGACCCATTCAAGGTCGCCGACAATCTTCTTGGACTGAAGGTAATTGTTAAGCCGTTGGCGCGGGTCTGCGAGATAAGCGGTGAGCAGGTAAAGAAATCCCCAGAAAAGGGAACGAACGAGGCAAACAGTCGTTTTCTGACATGTGCGGGTAGTGAAGCTGCCGGATAGTGTCGCAAAGACTTTATATCCCGTTGACCCGCACCACCAGACCCAGCCCAAGCCTATATCCAGCGCTCATATTGGAAAGGGAACCAGTTTTCGCTCGCGCCTAAGCGAAATTACACTCTGCTGTGCCGGAACATCGGGTCCGGGATTGGAAAACAGGCCGGTAAACGGGGCGGAGGGAGGAATGGAATACAACACACGTCTAGGTGACTGTGCACTTCGAGAGAGTTTCTGCGGTTAGGGCCGATCCATGATTGGAGATAGAGCGGGAGTGATCAAAAATGAAGCGACCGTGGGAAACGCCCACAGTAAGGGAAGGGAAATACAAATTTCACACACACACATCACGGGCACTTCTTTTGAGAAAGGAATTGTATTCGACCTTGTTGGTAGATCTGAAACTACCGCCGACGACGAAGACCGGTAGAAAATGACAACACATTGCACGATAAGCTTCGCTCGAGTAACTAGTGTGCGAAGCTGGGGGCGAGGAGATGCCTCAGAACTTGGCGAGCGGCTTCCTCCTTGGCCAGATTCAAACTCTTCTCGGTGCCACGACCGAACTCCATACCGTCAACTATAAGCGGGGGTCAGATGGGAACGTGCTAGACGGTTGGGTGACTAACGATACGCAACAATGGTCCAGATGGGACGGTCGTCAGGACCATCTCGGATGGGGTTTCCCCAGCTGAGGCGACCAGAACCCCCATTGGCTTGCAAGAGATTGTTCAATCGCATTCGATACTCTGGAAAAAGGTCTGTTCAGCGTCGAGAAGTGTTCGCACAATGGAACGAACCGGTTGCTGGGGAAGACATCTTGCAGTGAGGTACTCTCTCACCGCGTCCGCCTTGGTTTTATACTCCATTTTGTCGCTCAGGCCAATGAAAGGTGCCCAAAGCCCTGCTCTTCGTCGGCGCATATGCATCGTGACTGTACGAGCCACAAAACTGGGCCGAAAAAAAGGTCAGGACTGGGGCCGAGGAGGTCGATACGATGGTTTCGCCCCAAGTACGAACGAGGGCCGGCGAGGCGAAAATCGAGCCCAAGGGTTCTTCCAATGATTTCTGCAGCAGTGACTGAGGATACATTGCTCTATGTGGTCTGCTTCGCGCTCCGAGGCCCACGGTCAGTGCGGGAGTAGAAAAATCCTAGCGGTAAATCGTTGGCAGACGTACGCTGCACCTCCAGACGGAACTCGAGTTTCCAAAGTGAGGAACCGAAACATCGAAGAGTGGGCAACTATCGCTTCACGAGCGCAGCGCTGTACAGTAAGCTCGCTCAGAGTCTCGGCAGAGGCTGGTAGAGGGAATTAGAAGGGATAGTACCCCATATATCCCCGGATGAGGCCACGAGATCTGACAAAGAGACGGGGGTTATGCTGCCAGATACGCGAGTAAAATTACACTACGGCGCCTATCAGATTGTGGCGCTCGAGAAAATAGTCGGGGGCGGTGGGCTGAACGCCAGTACCACGCCCTCTACCACAGAAGCCCGTACTAGTCATCGCATAACATAGCCTGTAGGGCTACGTCCATGTCACTCGACCTCCTGAGATCAAAGCTGGAGGGTGGGTTGCAGCTCGGGTGCGGTTACTTCGAGATAGCGCCGCAAAGTTTGTCATCGATGCGAACTAGTTTACCTACTATGCTAGACTCAAAATGGTACACTGCTGACCATGACGGTCGCGGTGCCTGGTTACTGCATCCCCACTAGGCACCAGGAAACGTGACACCACGCGAACTCGGTCGCAATCCGAATCGGAAGTGGAAAAAATTCAATCGTGCAGAGGTAGTATGGTGACTGGGTTTTACGAAACACGAAGTGGACACAATGATCCCTTGATGGAGAAATGGGGGTTGGGGTACGATGGAGAACCCGAGCGGCATATCGCAATTAATTAGGCGAGGAACAGAGATCGTGGTATTGTGGAGGTGAAAAGGGGGTGCACGCTGGAGAGAAGTATCAGTAGCGAAGGAATCAGGGGTGGTATTCCATGGGTCGGTCCATCCTGTCAGCCGAAAGAAAATCGACTCGTATTAGCTTTACCATTGGACCGAAAGATTCTGAGAGTGTTGCGAACTGCTTCCTCCTTTTCCGTCGAGAGAGTGTTGGCCTCGGAGGTAGAGTTAGAACGATAAAGTATGGCCCACAGGGGACGTTCTGAGGCCCATTGTAGTCCAGATTGTGTTGTTCTCAGGTCCGACCCGGAAACTCGCCCAACCAAGGCGCCTAGTCCACCGTTGACCTGGGGCCAATTACTCAATTCTATCCTATAGTCTACGTGAAGTGGTGAGGATCTAGGGTCCAGTTCCGGGTCGGTGTGAAAGGACGTACGTTGAGTGTTCTGGCCCATGACGCTTGTGATTCCAGGTGACCATTCAGTTATGCCCCATTGCCCTACTGTCTGTGGGCAGATAACATCCCAGATAAGTGAGAGTTAAGTGAGTATAGCTGGAAAGAAAACCCGGATCCCACTATAGCCGGTGTGCTAGAGCGAGCCGGTGGTCACCGGTCGCCGGTCACCCTGGAATGGAAACGAAGGGTGAAATGGGATACGTGCTTAGTAGAGCTGCCGACACTCCTATCAGATTTCCAAGTACGCATCTGCGAGACGGAGCAGAACACAGTGAGTTGTCATGCAAGCGGCGCTATCCAGCCAGAGGTCGCATGTGACAGTTTCCCCGGGCGCAGGAAGTCCAATATCATGGTTCGGGGGCTAACCGACATACGGAGAAGTCTCGAGGTGTCCCAGGGAGATGCGGTGAGTCGTGAAACAGTGGGACATGGACACAAAGCGCAAAGCGGTGGGGTCGTTTAACACGGGCGGACGCTCGGCATCATTACAATTGCCGGTGCGGAGTGACATTGAACCATGGGGAGTAGTTGTAACCCTCAGACGAGAAACGCACAGACACATCGGAAGAAACAGGTCATGAAATTGGAGGCTACACAACATAGTCACGGATCGAGAGGGACAATGGGGGTGACGAACGCCATCCTATGGACACCAACGATGGATGGTGCATAGGTGGTTAAGCCACCATCCCCACACTTTGACGGAAACCCTGGAATACGAGCGCTCTGTGTGCTATATGGGCAGCCTTTTCCTTTGCATCTGCCAAGGTGTTACTGGACGCCCTGCCATACTCAACTTCGTCGACTGTGGGTTTGGGGTGAGCTGAGAGCAGCGTCGCTGATAAAAAAACACTTACTATAGCAGACTGCGGTCCAAATCAATTCATGTTGGGGGCCGTGATGGTACTCTTGCCACTGGAGGCGGCGAGGCCCACCGTTTACTTGAAGAAAGTTATTGAGCTCGGTGCGGTAGTCTGTCGCGTTTGTTAGCGTCAGAAAGAAGCGAGGATGTCAAGAGGCAGGGGCGAACGGTTGGGATTGGAGATATCAGACATGGCGAGGGAGACCCGATGGTACTTGGGGTTGCTGTTTGCTCGTTTGGCGTTGCTGGGAAGTCCAACATTCGGTCCACCTGGCCTCTTTTATAATCTGTTCATTCATATGTATCAAGCGAGATAGGAACCCCAAGACCTGGCGAGGATGACATAGCCCAGGTATACCGACCCTGAGTCAGATACAAGGTATGGCACATCTTCGAGTAGACTTGCGCGGTCCGAGCTCGGAGACGAGCACAAATACGTCTTTTCAATACTATCCCTGCCCTGTGTTTAGGAGAGTGAGTATCTGGAAGAGGAGCATTCCCATATAAACTGCGCCGTACGGGCTATTCGGCTGTGTCCCAAGCAGAGATAGGGCAAGATCCTAGTACCGCAGACGGGCGGCCCAAAGCCTAGGAGAAGATGTAAGCTGACTCTCCGGATCGCCAGTGACGGGAGATCATCAATCATTCTCAGGTGATCGAGCTTGTGGTTGGCTGTTGAGCAAGTCGGAAGTGTCCGGGTCGGTGTCGGAGCTGCTGAGTTTGAATTCCGAGGTGCCATCCTTTTTGAAAACGCTTTCCGCCAGCTTTCTACCACGGCCATAGTCCAAAACCGTTCCTTTCCCTTCAACCATGTTAACGTCTAGGGGCCTTACCAGAATCCCTCGCTCTGCTAAAAAGGCTCTCGGCTCAGCCAAGAGGACAAACGCGTTCTTCTCGTCCGCGGCTTACCTCTCGAGAGCGTCCCTTCCTTCTGCCTCTTGCACCACCTCCAACGCCCGACCAGTTCGCGCTACTCAGCAGCAAGCGAGTGAGTACCCTCCGGAGCACATCTGGAAAGCATTCTGACGCATTTATTCGCGTTTCATAGCGCGCTCTTATGCTACGGAGGCTCCCGGAGCTATTGGTCACGTCAAGACGGTCATCGGTGCCGTCGTAGATGTTCAATTCGAGACCGAGAACCTGCCATCTATCCTCAACGCTCTCGAAGTCCAGGATTTCCACGGTGGTCGTCTCGTCCTCGAGGTCTCTGCTCACCTTGGCGAGAACTCGGTCCGAACCATTGCTATGGATGGTACCGAGGGTCTCGTCCGTGGCCAGAAGGTTGTAGACACTGGCGCTCCTATTAGGATTCCTGTCGGGAAGGGCACTTTGGGTCGTATCATGAACGTCATTGGCGAGCCGATTGACGAGCGGGGTCCCATCAAGGGTGTCAAGCTTTGTCCGATCCATGCCGACCCTCCCCCCTTCGTTGAGCAGTCTACCACTGCCGAGGTCTTAGAGACCGGTATCAAGGTTGTCGACCTGCTCGCCCCCTACGCCCGTGGTGGAAAGATTGGTCTGTTCGGTGGCGCCGGTGTTGGCAAGACCGTGTTGATTCAGGAACTCATCAACAACGTCGCTAAGGCCCATGGTGGTTTCTCAATTTTCTGCGGTATGTTTTACTGCCCCTTCACATTTCCGTTGCGCTCATATCTCGGTTAGGTGTCGGTGAACGTACCCGTGAGGGTAACGACTTATACCACGAAATGATCGAGACCGGTGTCATTAACTTAGAGGGTGATTCCAAGGTCGCCTTGGTCTTCGGTCAGATGAACGAGCCCCCTGGCGCCCGTGCTCGTGTCGCTTTGACCGGCCTTACCATCGCCGAGTACTTCCGTGATGAGGAGGGCCAGGATGTGTTGTTGTTCATCGATAACATTTTCCGATTCACCCAGGCCGGTTCCGAAGTGTCTGCCTTGCTCGGTCGTATTCCCTCTGCCGTCGGCTACCAACCAACCCTCTCCACTGATATGGGTGGCATGTTAGTCCTTTCTGCCCCTCGCACCATACTTTACTAACTATTGCATTACCAGGCAAGAGCGCATCACTACCACCAAGAAGGGTTCAATCACTTCCGTCCAGGCCGTCTATGTCCCCGCCGACGATCTGACTGATCCTGCCCCCGCCACCACCTTCGCTCACTTGGATGCCACTACTGTGTTATCCCGTTCCATCGCCGAGTTGGGTATCTACCCCGCTGTTGACCCTCTGGACTCAAAGTCCCGTATGTTGGATCCGCGTATCGTCGGTCGGGAGCACTACGAGATCGCCACCGCCGTCCAGAAGATTCTTCAGGACTACAAATCCCTCCAGGATATCATTGCTATCTTGGGTATGGACGAACTGTCTGAAGAGGACAAATTGACTGTACGTCTTTTATCCATCGGTTAACATACACCCCTAACCTGTGCCTTCTTCCACAGGTCGAGCGTGCTCGTAAGATCCAGCGTTTTATGTCGCAACCTTTCCAGGTCGCCCAGGTCTTCACCGGTTTCGAAGGCCGACTCGTCTCCCTCAAAGATACCGTTAGGTCCTTCAAGGAGATTCTTGCCGGCACCCACGACTCTCTCCCCGAGTCCGCTTTCTATATGGTTGGCACGATCGAAGATGTTAAGGCCAAGGCTGAGCAGCTCGCTAAGGAGATGGGTAGCTCATAGTCGGGTGTTTTGTTTGCATTCTCTCCTTCGTTTTCAGAAAACGCTTTGTGCTGCCCGTTATGACCACTGGCTTAGATCCACTAGTCTCCTCACCACCCCGCCATTACCCGATTGAGCCGGGACTCATAGCTTAGAACCCAAAATATAAAAGTAAAGCGTAAAAAACGAATTCGTTCCGTTGAATTGAGTGGAATCCGACAGTAGTAAGTACAAGTAGGTGAGCGGGGGGTGGTACGTGGACTTCGGAGCCTGTTAGTTTACGGCAAATAATCAGGAAATTTTGGACATTCAGTCGTGTTTTTCGTGCAGATTAACCCAACTGCTCTCTACCACAGACGTGTCACCAGCGTTGCTCTCAACATCCGCGTCGTCGTTGCTCCAGGGGTTCGACCGCGTCTCGTCAGCAGAACTGGACTCCTCGTCGCGAGTCTGAGTAGTCACGGTGGCCGCTGACGAAACCTTTGCATGTTTTTGGGATGGAGAGACGGGTCCTTCATGTGTTTTCGTAGCAGATTTTTGCTGCTGGGTTACAGGGGGTGGAAGTTGGTCGGCGGGAATCCTCCTCGTCGGAGTGACAGGTAACAAACCGTCGCGGACCGAGATCAGTAAATGTGGGAGGTTGATGAGACCATCAAGGATGAAGGTGGGAAGCTTAGAGGCCAATGTGTATGTCCCAGCTAAGGATGAATATCGTATCAATGATCGAGGGCCTGGACATGGATCACATCTCATGAGTAACTCACCACCCGCGCCAACAGAAATCCTGTCGCCGTTCAACCAACTCCTGAGCTTGTAAAACGCGCTGGCGAGAAGCGGGGTGTTCGATCCATTTCCGTATGACTGCCCATTAACAATATTCACGATCGTCCTGGCGAAGCGGGAGACAGGAGTCGGCTTCCTTGACTTCCCAAGCTGAACATTTCCACCATTCAAGGTCAAGAATGATTGTCCGTATACCGATTTCTCCGAAGCACTCCAATCTTCCATGGAGGTTTGGATGTCGGTTGACCCAGACGACTCCTGGTGATGGTGGTGATGGTGACCGCCAGTGTCAACAGTGCCAACTTCGACGGTGACGACCCGGGTATTCTTCATTGCCCCAGGGTTGACCATTGACAGGGATGCTATCTTGATCTCCCTCCTCAACACCTGGAGACCCTGCAGAGTTGCGGACGCGCTCATGGCTTGTGCACCTGCGAAGGGCAGTCCCACCCGAGTATCCGTGACAGGAAGACACACGATGATTGACTGTTTACCGATACCATTAGAAAGGGCATCCCGGGACCTCGCAGGAGATGAACGAAGGAGAGGGAGGAGTGCTTGAATCACTTGGAGGGGGACGATATGGGTAGAGGTGAGGTATGGTAGGTAAGTTGGCTCAAGCGGGAGATGTTCAAGAGGCATGGGAGCGGGGGCGGATGGAGCAGAGAGAGTAAGGAGGGAGATAACGGAGAGGATGTAGGGTTGTGTGGAGGGTGATGCATGCGGGTCCCCGGCGGAGCTGATTGGGAACTTGCGGGAGAGACTGGATGCAAGCGAACGAAGGAAGACAGGAACAGAAGCAGGCTTGGAGGAATTTCAGTGAATCAAAGCGGGTTGAAAGATAGCAGGACGTACATTAGTAGACTCGAGTACCAAAGCCCTGACATAGCCGTGGGTTTTGGACTCGACGGACTCAACGGCATCTGAACTCTCCACACTCGTGATGACGATGTAGCCTTTCTTTTCGAGATCAAGGATCAATGGTAAACCAATGGGCCTATCTCCCCCAAGAACAACTGGACGATGACAACTCTTAGCTTGTAACGCAGAAAGAAAGAAGACGAGATACGTACTGACGACCTGTCGACGTTCGCGAGGAGCAGATGCAGTCGAGGTATGCCTGACTCTCTGCCTTTTGTGGACCCGATACTTGTGGGACCCATAACCAACCAAAAGCCCAGCACTAAGTCCGATACCGAGAACCGCCCAGGGGTTTTCCTGACACCAATCAATCGATTTCTCCACAATGGTCTTCGTGGGAGGGGGTGGGGGTGGAGGCGGGGGTACGTGGAAGTCTCCTAAGCTTGGCACCCTCACGTGAATGTCGGGTAGGTTTGGACCGAAACGAGATACATCGTCCCAGAGACGATTGAAGGTCTCTCGGACGCCTGGCAGATCCGGGGTCGCTGCGGACAACGAAACGTAGACGATACCCTCGAGAGACTCGATGACGTCCTCGATTTGTTGGATGGAGGGGAACATGGAGGTTGGAAGCGAGGGAGACGGCTCTGCTCACAATTAGAGGTGTTGGCTGCTGAACAGGCGTGGCTTGTCAGCGTCACCCCTCCGTCGGCCCGAGCTCGAGCCACAGATCGGTTATTCACACGCTTGCTACTCCTTCCGCCGTCGGATGGTGGGACTGATATTATACATACATGCCAAGAAATTGAGCAAAATTACAGTTTACTACGGCTCTCTGGCCTCGGCTCAGCCACGGAAGTTGTTCTTCATATCGCGGAGCTTATCCATGATCGCAGAATCAGTGGTACCGCCTGTTGCTTTACTGGAAATGACAGAACTCGCGTCGATACTCCATACTCATCGGACGCATCGAGAGGTGAACTTACCGAACGGCATCGCTTCCGAGTCTCATGAATAGATTCCATTCCTTCTCGTCCCCGATGGTGCCATATCCTTGGGTGATTTTGTGGGAGTCCACCAGTTTCTGAAGGCGGGCTAACACTGCATTGTCCGGGTCAATGGATTTGGCGAAGGATAGGTTCCCTGCGGTGTATTCGTGACCAGAATAGACGAGGGTGGAGTCAGGGAGTTTGCCTAGATAGGTCAATGCTGCATCCATCTGCGTGGCATCCCCCTCAAAGAAACGACCACAGCCACCGGTAAATAGAGTATCCCCAGTGAAAACCACCGGGGCGGCACCGGGGATGGACCTATCTGTAACGTAGTAGCAGACGGAGTCCCGGGTGTGGCATGGGGTCGCGAGGCACCTTTATCGATCGTGAGTAAACCGCCCTGCCGATCAGAGCAAGAGTCAGATGACCTCACTTGACCTCCAGAGACCCAACGGTAAACGTATCCGCATCCTTCACAATCTTAGTTACAGCTTTGACTTGCTCGCTGCCTCCGTAGATGGGTGCCTCGGGGAATTGATCTGCCTATGTACGTCAAGAGGGGTGTGAGAGGGGGGGTGGCGGTGGCCGATAAGCGGGGCGTACAAATAGCTTGAGGATAGTGAAACAGTATCAGCAAATTTTGTCGGAAGGGCTCGGCAAGGAACCGACCAAATTCACGTACATGATTCCCACCAGAATGGTCGTCGTGATGATGCGTGGTGATACAAGCGACGATTTCAACACCCAACCCCTGGGCGGATGCTACGACTTTTGGCAGGTCGTACGGGTCGATGGCCGCGGCTTTTTGGGATTCCTCGTCGACGAGGAGGTATGCGTAGTTGTCGGATCTGACTGGGACCGGTATCACCTTCATCGTCGTTCTAGCTGGGGTGCGTAGGTTTCGGCTGAGCGGCGCCGGGTTGAAACGTCTGCGGGTAGCGTGCGACAACATTCGATCACACTCGATTATGTGCCACTGATCATCATATACCAACATTTGGACGATGAGCCAGCCTAGGCCGCTAGAGCATGCTTATAAGCATCCCTTGCTCGCGTCGCCCCGTCTCTCCTCCTCCTCTCCTGAACGGCTAGTTTGACGGCCTACTGCAGCACCTGTCCCTCTGTCGGTATCTCCCAAACCCCTTCTCTCCATTCCACAGGCTCACATTCTTCAAGGAACTTGCCCAGATTTCGTCAGGCAGAAGACTAGGCAGAACGATATCTCGATCTGTTGCAATAAGCAGGGCCCACTATCTTCAGAGACCTACATTGATGGACGAAAGTTCGAATCGCACCCCCTACCAAAACCCTTCGACGACACGGACAAGCACTATTCCGGAGCTGTCTTTGCAAACCGAGGGATCGCTTGATTACTCGAGCACCGAAACGGGATACCGTTCCAGCACCTCGCCTCAACCGGATCCCTCATCATCACCAGATGGCCAGAACCACTCCCCCACATTCCTCGCCCTTACGAATTCCCCTCTCTCATCTTCTCCCTCCCTAACGACCACCAATCCCTCGCTCGAGACTTCAGTTGGCCCGTCCACGACAACGGCCGGCAAGTCATTGAACGTAACAGCGATCGCAGTTGGGACCACTGGCGCCGCTTTGCTCCTTATCGCCTGTGCATCGATCATTTTCTATCTGAGGAAGAAGAGGCAGAAGAAGAGAGTGCCACCCTCCGCGGAATTTATGGATGTGGCCTTTATGTGGCGACCTCGGGCGTATCACGAAATGAACTCACCGACATCCTTGGTGTTCACCCCGAGAGGCAGCTCGTCCTTCACTCCCTCTCTCGAGCCATTGAGGTATAAACCCCCTATTTCACTCTATTCCTCCCCTCCCATTACCCCACCTTGGTCACCCTGAGCAAAGTAATGCCTTCCTCCTGACTGCTTCCTCGTGCGTTTTCTGCATCAAATTCTCGCTCCCGATAGTCCCTTGCATCGCTCGTCCTGCTGCGTATATATATTCTTCACATTGCTTTCCTCGAGTTTCAGATTCGTCCATTGATGGTGCCCAAGACAGAAGTAGTGTAGTGCCTACAATGCTGGTGTACCATACCTGTTTAAGGCGGTTGTTTCCCCTAATCCCTCACGATCTGTGCGCAGATACTTAATTATTGTCCGTAGTGTAAACTCTGATAAGTCCCCCACTAGCATCTCTAGCAGGAGTGGTTTCGAAAACCGGGAGGAGCATATTTTAATCAATCCCCCAGGATCGCCTCTACAACATTATCAACTCTCAACTGTCTCAGATCGGTGTAAGTCTGAACGAGACTCTTCCGTGAGCGAACAGCGAGAATCAGGATGGGGTTCGATACTGACCTGCCCGCATCCAACGAACACAATCGGTTGCCCAGTTACATAGGTCATCGATAGTGCAGCACCAACCTATATGGAACTCCTGTCAACGTCGCCCCTCGTAAGCCAACGAATAATGCGGACCTTATCATCGACGGTGTCCCACTTAGTGACCAACATCCCGTCGATCCCTCGCTCTTTCCCAGTCCCGGAGGCGGCAGAGAAATCTTTCAGAGCGCGATCGAATTTGGTCAATTGATCAACGGCTTCATTGCCGACCAAAGCCTCTCCGACGAACAATATCTTGTCCGGCGAATTGATCGAAACCAGCTTGGCCAGCGCACGCATCAGAGGCTGCGAATGATAGGGTGAAATCGTCTGTAGACCAAGAACAAACGCACACAGGATCGACGTACCTCGTTGTCCTGCATCCGGCCGGCAGTATCAATTAAAACGACATCAAAATCGTTGTCTCGAGCATAGAAAATCGCCTCCTTGGCGATCCCAGCCGCATCTTTTCCGTAGCCCCGTTCGAAGAGCTCAACGTGGCCCTTACTTCCGGTAGGCCCATCGACGCCAAGCATGCTCAAGTTGCGAACATGCACGCGGAGCTGTTCCACCGCACCGCTCCTACACGTTTCATTCTCCCTCAGCATTAAATTCTGCAGCAAAAATGTAAAAGACTGACCTGAAGGTGTCGCATGCAGCGATCAAGACCTTCAAGCCGTTTTGAATGAGCCAAAAGCAGACCTTGGAGAGGTTTGTGCTCTTTCCGACGCCGTTAACACCGACAAACGTGATGCTATAAGGCATCCTCTGTTGGGTAGAGGGGAGCGGCGAGGAAAGTTTTGTACGGATGGAAAGCAAGAGGTCGGTAGATGTCTTAGGGGTAAGAATACGCGTGATGGATGCCGCTAGAGCAGAGCGAAAAGCAGCGTTCGTAGCTGTGTGTGTCATCAGTTTCACCAACCCAACCTAGGAAGAAAGGGGGATCATGGCGTACTCTGGAAACCCCCAACCTTCTGGCCGATGAGGCTCTCCCCAACACCCTCACACACCTTCTCCGAAATCTCCTTCGCGACGTTCTTTTTCATGAGGTGCTGTTTCATACCTTCCAAGACTGGCTTTAAATCTTCCTCGGTTAAAGTCTTGGACCCTGTCAATCTTGAAAACAGAGACCCGAAGCTCGACCCGAACGTCCCTGTGGAGGGTTGCCCCTTTTCCTTCAAGGAGGCCGAGTCGAGGGCTTGGGAAATGAATTTATCCATCTCATCCCCCTTCCCGCCTTTGTCTCCAAACTCCCAATCTTTCACTTCGTACATCCCATCAGCAGTACGTGTACCAATGGATGCACGGTCCACGAGAGCGGAGACGTCAACTCTGGAAGGCGAAGCGGGATTATTTCCATCGGGTTTGTCTGAGCTGTAATCTAGAGAAGCCATGTCGCCTTCGGTGGGGACCTCGTCGCCCCACTTGCGACCGACTTTAGACTTCTTTTTCTTAGCAGCAACAGCAGGAGTATCGGAACTGTCGTAAGAAGAGGGTCAGAAAATGCCAAAACGGGACCGCACAACAAACTAGACGAACTCTGATCCTGGATGGCTATCCCTGCCGCTCCCGGAATCAAAGCGCTGGGCACCGCCTCGACCGCTAACTCGCCTTCCGCCGCGGCCGCGCAGTCTGTTCTTCAGAGCCTGAACATTCCGTGCGATTTTCTGCTCGTCCGTCGCGTTGTCCTCGGATTGCGATGGAACTACACCAAATCAGCTGACGTAGATCAGGGGAATTAGAGACATACTGGTGCTGAGGTCGTCGGAGGGAGGTGTGGTATCTCCAATGATACGCTGGGCCGTGGACTTATTCCGGGACCTTCGTTCCTGTTTTGTTAGAGTTATGAGTATAAGAGGGGTGATGGCAGATCGTCGGTCCGCCGCACCTGTGCAGCCTTGTCTTCGAAGTTCTTCAGTAACTTATCAAATACTTGGTCCCAGTCCTTGAAAGCCTGCGTAAAATTCCATGACGTAGGAGTTACCGCAGGTATCGCCTTGCCAGCGTTGATTGTATGCAATGCTGTAACGAGCGATCGCAAAAACGGTTCAAACAACTTGACAAACACAGATTTGAGAGCAGCGAGAAGGTCGTCGACATAAGTCAGCTGTAGGATACGCTGGTACGCAACCTAAGGTCAATGGCCAAATATGATAGCTGAGGTGAGTAAGGTGGTCGGTCACGAGACAAACATGGGACGTACGACAAAGATCAGCTCGAGCTCATTGAAGAACGTCCAGCGAACTGCGTAACCATCTTTCTCGTAGTGATCATCGGCGGTCTTTCCTTCTATCAAAGCATCCCGAACGAGGGAGTTCACAGGTGACGCCGCGGAGGACGCAAGCTGTGACGCTGCAGGCGTGAACGACCTTGACCACAACACAATTCCGCCTGGTTTCGTTAAGCGTTGAGTCCGACGGTCCCCCTGCAATCACCAGACTCTTACCCTTGTGTGATATCGAGCAGTGGTCTAACATTGCGAAAGTCGAGGAGCGGGAGAAAGATGGGTCTACCGATCATCACGTGTACTAATGGAGTACAGCACATGCGAGGCGTATAGTACACGCTCAAGTTATCTACGAGCCTTCCTCAGCCCGAACTCATCAAGACCTCTCGTTCTCTTCTAGCCACTTGCGTACATCCTTCTTCGAAATCATCCCCATCGGCCGCAGCTGTTCCTCTAGTGTCCGAGGACGATACAACCGCATGATGTACCCAGACACGCCCCAAATGTCTTCCCACTCCGCGTCAAAGAGTGTCCACCAACAGTGCGGAGGTTTGGAAGGCAACGCAATATCACAATGGCGTGTTGTAAGCAATATTGCCGCGCTGATAATCGTCGGTACGGCGTATAATGCATACACGGGTGTCTGTAGTCTAGGGAATTCTCAGCCCAGAGCGGCCAAAGCGAAGAAGCAAACACATACGCATCGTTGAGATACCCCCATGCCCGCCGGCAAACGTCGTCACGTCCAGTTAGACCAAGTAAGCGCAAGTAGTTGACGAGAGTTCCGTATGGCAACACGACATTCACATTGAACCCCAACCGCTTGAGAATCTGCATCTCGGAGACCACCAACGCGTCCTTAAGATCATAAAAAGTGTTCCCAAAATACGACATGGGGACGTATTTCAGCTCTGGTGGGTGGGGATCCCGGGAAGCGAGGGCCTTGCGCTTGTGTGCAGTTCGTTGGATGAGGATGTCATACACGTTGATTAGGTCGCGCATTCTAACCGAGCACTCTTGGAGTTTGGAAGCAAGGTACAGAGCACCCATTCCGATGTCCTAGAAGAAACAAAAGAAAAAAGTGAGGGCGCTAGTCGAAACGTGTTAAGAGCCTGGTTGTGGTGAGATCAAGGAGGGAACCAGACTGACACCAATGCCAAACTGTTTCATGGAGGTGACGAACCAAAATCGATGGAAGAGTATCTGCGCAGTGGCGACCGCAACTTGCTTTCTTCAGGTTCGTTAGAGCCAGCACAAGTTTCCCGATTGTTGACACTACGCACTGGTTCAGCAAGACTCCAGCCTCAGTAATTAACTTGCAGCCATAAACACGGAGATCCTCTTCGATTTCAGCGGGGATTCCGTCTAGTCTTGAAGGTGTATTTTCGATTTGCTCGAGCGAAGCCAGGGGGTACAGATCGACGGACATGATGGAAGGTGGAAGACGACCTTGACTTTTACGATCATCATCACCGGCATGTCTGGCTTACCCCCAAAGCCCGACTTCGACTCACGCGACGACGACAGACGGTCACCTCCCCGCCGACCAGAACGCCCCGAACATGACCGCAGGGCGTCTGGCTCTCGTGGGCCACCGCCTCTAGCCGATTCCTACGTTCCACCAGGTGGGGACACGTACGTTCCGAGACATGATGAGCGATCTCGTCGGCCGTCTCCACCACCAAGGTCCTGGAGAGATCCTCCGAGAAGATCTCCACCGCCACGACGGGAGGAGTGGAGGCATAGAGATGAACAAATAGACAGGCGGCGTGACTATCCGCCGCGTTCGCGCGATTATCCCAGAGGCGGACCACGCGACCGCGACTGGCGACGCGATAGGGATTATGATGACCGGGACAGACGATACCCGCGAAGAAGTCCCAGTCCTCATGACAGGGATCGAAGGTGGACCTCGCGAGGGTCTCCTTCACCGGCTCGTAGGTCAAGTACGTCAACGATCGAGGGTCTTCGCCCTGTAATGCTCACCCATGCAAACCCCAACTACAGCTTACGATTATAGGAGGCGTTCTCCACCATATCATTCTCGGCGTTCGGCATCACCACCTCCTCGTTACAGGAGACCGTCACCGGGAAGGAGGGAGGAAGGTCGATTTTCCCCAAGACGCCCACCCCCACGAGACGACGACAGGGAGGGAAAACCCGTTCATCATCGTAGCCGTAGCTGCAGTCAAACCCGGAGTCGTACTCCCCAGCCACCTGTCCCCCAAGTCGAGGTCCAGCCCACGGAACCGACTTCTGAGGTTCCCGCTTCCGCTCCCATTGAGGGAACAGAGATATCACGAAAACTTCCATCGCCTCGTGATCAAAAATCCCTGAATCAACCGGGCGAACATTCGGAGCAGACCCAGAAGTCTTCAACGCCTATTGATACCGCACCAGAGTCTACGGTTGACATTGATGTACCCATGGCGGATGTTCACGTTCAGCCTCCGACCCAACCCAAAGCTTTCTCTGTGAGTACCACAGCACCTCCTACTCAACCCAAAAATTTCAACCGGCTCCCACCAACTGGACCCCGGTCAGTCCCTACTCCCCCCAGACCACCTCACCTACCACACCAGCCACCGATGCCGGAAAAACCCTCAACTCCTGTTCCAATACGACCTGATCCCGGTCCCACGACTACTGGGGCTCCAATTGAAGAGGAACCTGAGATTAAACTGCCTAAAATTCAAGAGTTTACACTGCCAGACCCGCGTGCGAGCCAGCGTGCGAGCCAGCGTGGAAACCAGCCGCAACCGGAGGATAGTCCTTTCACAAAGCTCGACAAGACGGTAAATCATACTGAGTCATATGTGATATCGTATTTCTGATACTTTTAGAAGATCGATGAGCTCCTGCGAAAAAGTTATTTGATGCGTGCAGAATATGGTGAGACTTTGAAGGCAGCCCGGAAAGCCATGCACGAACAGGAGATGGCAGAGATCGAGATGGCTGCAGCGGGGATGCGGCGAGAGGTCGCTGACTCTCAGGTTGAGAAAGCCCGGTTCGGCTTATTGGGGATCGACTACGATGGGGTCTCAGGCTTAGCGGTAGATGAGTAGGTGTAATTGGTTGATTATAGTTGAACGCGGGTACATTACGGTTCATCCTATGCGAATGGGAGCCATACCCATAGCCACAGAGGATGATCTGTGCTTTGGAGTATTTGGGAAATAGCGCTACCCTTAGTTCTTTGGTATAGGAGTGCATTCTATGTGAGTTCGCGAGGGGTCCAACGGCAGAGCACAGAAGAATCCCAGATCCTGCATACTCTCGAACAGCCGCTTAGAGTCCATCCTCAGCTGGCGTAGGAAGGCGAATAGTTTCAGTAAAGCACAGTTCCGGACATGACCCGCATACCGTCATGCAGTCTCTCCCGTCTTTCCCAAGCTCCCTGCAGATTTCTGACTCTGGCGAATCCCTTTCACTGTCGAAGGTGAACTTGTTGCGGGGCGTTTTCTGGCCATCCTCAGTCAAAAAGCTGTCAGAGTGTAAGAATAAATACCGGCGCACCCCTACAAAGGTCTTGAGCTGTTGTTCCGGCGATGTCTTTGCCATTCCGTGTTTGGACGTATGGATGGAGTAGTGGATGAGTTTAGCGAAGAGCAGTGGTATGACGTCATGAGTGTGAGCGACCATCAGTGTTCACAAACTCCGGTCGATAAGCGATCGGAGGTCCCGATGATATTTTGTGCAGTAGGTATTCGCATGTATATCTACTCTAGTTTCCACGCTCGGCCATACGGCCACCCTTAAGGTCTTTGCCCTTATCGCTATTCGACGTTCAATGAGTAAATAAAGAGTGAATCGGATGGATAGGGGAATGCGCATACATCGTGAGCCCGACCATCGCCTCACCCAAACCTTCTGAAACCTCAGCAAGGATCTTGGGATTGTTGTAGTGCGTAACCTTGTCGGAGATCAGCAAATGGAACGAGGCTGGTCAGAGATTGAGCTTACCGCTTGGACAATGGCACGGGCTCGCTTGGCGGGATCACCGGACTGAAGAGTAGTTGGTTAAACTTGGAGAAACAAGCAAGGGAAAGGCTCCAATTACCAGGAAGATTCCAGAACCCACGAACACTGAGGTACAAAGATGAGCGACATCGGGGGATACAGCTGGGATGGGATATGCTTACCCCCGTCACAACCTAGCTGCATCATGAGAGCAGCATCGGCTTTGGAGACCATCAATACACGGTGACAACGATATGGAGGAGAAACAACTTACCTGGGGTCGAGATGCCGCCAGCCGCGAAATTTACCACTGGGAGGCGTTTTAACCTGGCAGTCTCCTTCAGGAGGTGGAATGGAGCCTGAATCTCCTTGGCAAACGTATAGAGCTCTTCCTCGTTCATCACGCCGGCTTTTCTAATCTCACTCATGACCGAACGCTGGTGTCGGACGGCCTCGACTACATTCCCTGTACCGGCCTCACCCTTTGTTCGGATAAATGCAGCACCCTCAGAAATACGACGGAGGGCCTCTCCGAGATTCCTAGCTCCACAGACGAATGGGATTTTGAATGAGTGCTTGTTTACGTGATGCTCCTCATCTGCGGGAGAGAGAACTTCAGACTCGTCGATGTAATCGATGCCGATCTGTTGAAGGATCTGCAACACGCAGATCAGACGAAGGGCTATATGGGGATGATGAGGACCCGGGTGCTTACTTGAGCCTCAACGAAATGGCCAATTCGGATCTTTGCCATGACGGGGATCGTAACAGTGTCCATGATAGACTTGATCATCTCTGGGTCACTCTGCGAGACCCGTGTCAGTGGTAGGAAATACCCGGGGCTCGGGAGGTTTCGCACCATTCGAGAAACTCCTCCGTGGTAGCGGATGTCTGCTGGTACACGCTCCAGTGCCATGACTGCGCAAGCCCCAGCCTCTTCAGCAATGCGAGCCTGATGGAATTGAGTTCTATTTCATCCGAAAGGGAATGTAGATTGCCATACCTGTTCGGCGTTTACAACATCCATGATCACACCACCCTGTGAAATAGTGAAATGTGTAAGGGTCGCATCCAACACTGAGAAGACCATCTGCGTCGTAAACCTTGAGCATCTGGGCCAACCCGGACTTGACCTGTCTCGTTGATCGTCAGGATTTGCGGCAGCGAGATAAAGAGATGGCATACACCAAAAGTTCCCACTGTGCTATTTCCGACGCTTCCATCCTTCTGGGCCCTTGCTGGAGCCAGCAGAGGGGTAGTGGCCGAGCCAACGCCCTGGATGCTAGACTGATTCTGAGAGGAGTTGTTTACAGTCATCGACATTGCTCGATGGGCGGGGGCCGGGGATGGAGGAACGAGATGAAAAAAAATCTAATCTGACTCGCTATGTCCCTGTATTCGGAAGTAGCCTCTGATCGACGTGGGACGTGTCACGTCGGTCGATGCGGCTAGCCACCCGAGGCCTTTCGTTTGTTTCTTTTTGGCATTCCTTGTGACGGAATTATTTCGCGCGCCAGAGTGCGGGCGTGCCTGGCATTACGCAGTGAATCTCCTGAACAGCCATATAACCCAAATGCTTTGCTGTGAGAGATGTGTCCGGCCACGAGGCATCGACTTGAATATACGCGTGTTGTTCTCCCGAAACTCATCTATCGGATCCCTTACGAGGTCCTATATTGCTGCATCTTCCCCCACCGGTACTAGCGGTTACGTTGAGCTGCGCTGAGACCGTAATGTGTGTAGAGACCCCGGACAGGTTGGTGGGTCAACCGTATTTACGCGTTCACCCATTCTCTCTCGCTGGCAATGAGTGTCGCTTTCTCCACCGCCGAACCTAACTTGAAACGCACGTCTTGTAACAACGTCCGAGAGATTTAACAGAAATATCTTCCGCTCGCGAGCCGCGAGAAATTAGAATTATCAGATATCGGCAGTACCGATCGCTCGGGACGCAGCCGTCCGAACCACGTGACAGGTCCGAGGGCATCAGCGACCTTAGTCTCTCCGCTGCCAGTGCGTTTTATCATCCAATCCCACCCGCCGCGGTCGTCCATTCCGCAGGCAGCTATCAACACAACCACTATGCTGTCCAACCTACGCAGGTCGTCCTTGCACCTCGCAAAAAGCAAGGCTTTGGTCCGTGCCGCAGGCAGCAGCGCTCCCCGAAGGACGTTGGTCCAGCCGTCCGGAGCTGACAGAGCAAGCGTCGTGGACGTCCCGTCCACGTACCAGGATGACAACTTGTTAAGCCCTCGCCCAGGTGGGTCTATACGCGTCAGAGACCCTCGAGTTCTACTCACCGAAAGTATATTCTTCAGACATGCTTGGCTTCAAGTTAGAGGCACCTCGCCGAGAAGGAACTTTGAAAGACAAGGCCCGACCGATCTATCTGGATATGCAGGTTTGACACAGTTTGACCAAATTGCCCCTCTTTTGACTCGGTCTTCTTCAGGCAACAACACCTGTAGACCCCCGAGCGCTCGACGCGATGCTCCCGTACTTGACGGACCAATACGGAAACCCACACAGCCGGACTCACGCTTACGGTTGGGAGGCTGAGAAAGCTGTTGAGGTGGCTAGAAAGGTACGTCGAGTCCACCATTCCGCTGGGCGAAATCTCAGCGCACCTGCTCTCCCTGGATAGAACATCGCCGATCTCATTGGTGCCGACCCCAAAGACATTGTTTTCACTTCTGGCGCAACCGAATCCAACAACATGTCGATCAAGGGCGTTGCTAGGTTTCACAAGGATAAAAAGCGTCATATAATCACCACTCAAACCGTAAGCTAGAACGCAATGTGACCCTTCAGGATCCGACTCACGACCCCAAAAAACAGGAACACAAGTGTGTCCTCGATTCTTGCAGAAAGTTGCAAGAGGAGGGTTTCGATGTTACCTATCTTGGGGTCCAACAGAATGGCGTTCTTGATCTTCAGGAACTCGAAGCCGCCATTCGCCCCGACACTTCTCTTGTTTCTGTGATGTCGGTGAATAACGAGACTGGCGTCATCCAACCAATCAAGGAGATCGGCGCCATCGTACGCAAGCACCGCGGGGTATACTTTCACACCGATGCTGCTCAGGCGGTGGGGAAGATCCCCCTTGATGTCAATGAGATGAACATCGACTTGATGAGCATCTCCGGTCACAAAATCTATGGACCCAAGGGTGTTGGCGCTGCGTACGTCAGGCGGCGCCCTAGGGTCAGGTTAGAGCCCATCCTGAGCGGCGGTGGTCAAGAGCGAGGACTGCGCAGTGGCACGTTGCCTGCTGCCCTTGCGGTTGGAATTGGTGAAGCTGCCCGGATAGCAAAGATCGAGATGGCTGTGAGTGTTTACCGAACTTTTGGGGTTATGATGAAATATGCACACCGTCACAACGTGGACGGAGAGAGCTAAGCCGCGACATCGGTGTGTCCCTGGGCTGCCGATGGAGTTGACGTTAGCGACGATCCTTTGTGCAGGGGTACTGAGCCGTCACCATCCATTGCACTTTACCGAATTGATCCTCATCCGTTACCTTGCAGCGGGACCATGCCAAGGTACAAAGACTGGCCCAGCGCCTCATCAATGGGCTCGAGTCCAAGATTGACCATATCGTCCGTAACGGCGACGTCAACGGATATCCTGGATGTGTCAACCTCAGTTTTGCGTATGTAGAGGGCGAAAGTCTTCTCATGGCCTTGAAGGATATTGCCCTCTCCTCTGGAAGCGCCTGCACATCAGCGTCACTCGAACCGTCGTATGTCCTCAGGGCGCTGGGAGCGGCTGAAGACATGGCCCATTCCTCTCTACGATTCGGCCTCGGCAGATTTACTACCGAGGCGGAAGTTGATTTCGTTGTTGAGAAATTGGTTGCAACCGTTCAAAAATTGAGGGACATGAGGTATGTGCCTATTCGGTTTTGCAGCAACGCCCGGCTGATCGTTTCTTACCAGCCCCCTCTGGGAGATGGTACAAGAGGGCATTGACATTAACACCATTAACTGGGCTCAACACTGAACAATTCCCTCACCGCTCCTGATGCTCTCTTATGTCTTTTACTTATCATACTACCTCCTCTTTTAACTCCTTTAAACCGAGTATTCTTCTGCGTCCTGTAAAATATTTCTGCGTGCACGGACCAATCACGGGTTGGCATGTGTGATTGAGAACGAAAATTTGAACTCCGATCCGCTCACGCCTCTCTCTTCCACCTCCACCCACTCACTGTGTCAAGGATGGCCCGCAGATTGTATCTTGGTCGTACGTCGACCACTGAACCCGAGGTTTACTGTCACTCATAACTGCCCTTCAGGCTTGCCTATGGATGCTCGCTCTGACGACGTCGCCAGGTTTTTCGATGGTTATGGACGTATTGTTGATGTTCGTGTCATGACGGGTAGGTGAAGGAAGGTTCAATGCCGCGTGTACTGTTGAACAATCTCGTGTCCCTAGGTTTTGGGTTTGTTGAGTTTGAAAATGGTCGCGTAAGTTGCTGTGTTGTTCCTTGCCACACTCTGAACCTGAGTCAACCATTTGTATGACAGGATGCCGAGGATGCTTTGAACGCTTTCAATGGAAAAAGCTTCATGGGCACCAAGTTTGTTCCTTCCTGTCCAATTGCCATAGAAAGGGACTGACATTCTGACTACAGCATTGTTGTCGAGTTTGCTAAGGAGAGCCGACCAAAACGGGACACCTACGACACTGACCGTGCTGTCAGGGCTAGAAGACCACCTGGCTATCGCATTGTCGTGTCGGGGATTTCTCGGGATACCAGTTGGCAGGTATGGATTTCCCCACTTTGGACGTGATAACATCCCACCTCCACCCCCAACCCTATTCTCCGGAGAGCGCCGGGTTTACAACAGCTTCATTTACGACCCTATGATTTCTGCCCGCTTGGGACTTGGAACCGTCGTCCGCGCTGTTGGGATTCGTATTGGTTTCCGGACCCCCGCCCTGAAGGCCTGATCTTGACGCAATATTTCCCGCACCATAGGATCTCAAGGATTTCGGTCGTGAGGCTGGAGGAACTGTTTCTTTCGCTGACATCGATCGTGACAATAATGGCGAAGGGTGAGTGTCAGGTTGCCATGTTCTACGGACATTTTGCTGATATCGAGTACAGCGTTCTGGAGTACCAATCTCGCGAGGATGCTGATCGTGCTGCAAAGCAGCTTGATGGAAAGGACCTTCGTGGCCGGACCGTCCGAGTTGTCGCTGACCATGATGTACGTCTACCTCACAAGCCTTTTCGTTCCTTTGCTTACCGTATCCCCCAGCGTGGCCCCGATAACTACCGTCGTGATGAACGTCGTGATGACCGTTACCGTGATAACCGTGACAGGTATCGTGAGGAGCGCCCTCCCTATCGCCGCGAACGCTCGCGCTCCCCTCCGGCCCGCCGTGATGCTGAGGAACGTCGACCGAGGTCTCCTCCGCGCAGGGAGCATGAAGAACGCCGCCCATCTGGCTACGAGAGAAGGGAGGAGCGTCGTACCGCCCCGGAAATTGTTCCTCGTGAGGCCCGCGAGGATCGCCGCCGTGACGAAAGGAAGCGGGATGAAAAGGATGACCGATATGAAGACCGTGCTCCCAGGTACTCTAATGGCGATGCGGGCTACAGGTAAAACTAACACGAAAGAATTGCCTGAAAAAATCGTTGCAATTTCCCCCTTCGTATTTGGCGAAAGCGATTATTTTGGAGACGTATGCATGTATCAGACGCCCTGTGGTTTACCTATCTCCCTGTTTTCCGTTCCGTGGCCCGGCACACTCTCGTAGGACGTGTAGCGCACTCCGGATCTTGTTGACTATTCCTATTGGCCTCCCCTTGCAAGCTCCGCAGCATGGTTACCGCAGGAAGCCTCAACGTCGAGAAACCCTGGTCCACGGTGGTTTGGTTGTGGGGAGGAATGAACAAGTGCCAGGGCTAAAGCGAACTGGCGGTACAGACTGCCTTACCGCCACAATCACGGATTCTCCCTTGGACTGATTGGCGCTCCATATTGAACGTGGGTTCGGACAAGGCCAACTTCCACTACCCTCGTCCCCACCTCAGGGAGGTCTTCTCGCGCGGGATGGAAGGAGGGACTAGGACCTCGCCAACGTCAATCTGCGGGAATGATTCGCGTTGGTGCCCCCTCGCATTCTACGGAAGCTGCGACGAGGTTTCAACCCGGACTAGATTCTTCGCGTACAAGCTCCTGTTTCCTTGAGCAATACATTTCTATTCCCCATATTACCCTGGGTTCATGGAAAGTAAACGAAGAGGTTCGAGCCCCCGTCGAGGCCCCACCAAATCAAGTCGTGCAAATCTCCGGATTCTAACTCTGCTACAGTGTCCGACATCTCCAAGTAAAGATTCATGTCCGCCTTCGGAGTCACTTTGAACGTCTTACGAAGTTTCTGTTGAAGGATTTGAAGTTTCATCGAGGGTAAGGCTTTGATAATGGCCGGTGGCGCTGAACATTTGGGGATCGGAGAACCCTTTGTCAGTGGACTGGGTATGAGGTGTACGTTCAAGGCTGTGAGGGGGGTCATGTCAGGAACATTCTATCGACCCTGGCAGGAGATCAACGCACTTATGATTCGGCTATTCAGGTTGTCTTGACGCGGCGCGACGTAAGCCTCTGTCTGGCCGTATTCTAGAAAAAAAGTTTCAAGGTTTCAGCCTCGAAAGAAACATCAGAACGAGAAATCGGAACGGCAACGCACTCGTGCGAAGTTCCTGGTATCGGGGGTGGGCTGCGAGGACGGCCTCTTCCGTTTTGTATCCAACTTGGGTGATGTAGGAGAGGTAAAACAGTTCGCAGTCCTCCCGTTCTTTCACCGGTATCTGTCAAGGGATGGACGTGATAGTCACATAAGGATCTGTCTAGAACATAGGAGAGGTTGAGTTGGACTTGCCGTTCCTCCATTCAGGGACTTGAGAGTAGGTAATTTTGCTACGAAAATAGCTCTACTGTGCTTCTCTGAGGTATCACAGTAGGGGTGAGAGGGGGATCTGTAAGCAAGACATACGATCGAGAGACTGACCCTCGACAATCGGGTTACCGGTGATGCTGAGCGTCTCTAATAGTGGGCAGTGATCAGCGAGCGCGTCGATATCGGCCCAGCTGCGGAGGTTGTTGGACGACAAGGTAAGGGACTTGACGTGAGTCAGTCCTCTCGACGCCGGGATACCGGGTCCTTCCTCAGATCCTGCCAACGGTGGGATGCTTTCGATCGCGTTGAGGCTCAGGACCAAATGGTTTACACTGCCTACCGGAGATACCCCCGGCCGGTAAGCTTTGGGCGCGCCGCGATGGAGGCCAAAACCACGCACGTAGGATATTCGGCAAACGATAAGCATATGTCTGACCAATCACTCAGGCTGTTGCCGTCAAAATTTACAGTGGACAACTTGGTGTCCGTGGTGGGAGGTTTGGGTCCGGTGGATTTGTCAGAGAGATGATCCAATCGGTTGTATCCAAGCTCGGCGGTAGTTAATTTAGGTAAGTGGGGCAGCAAGCGTTCTGTGAAATCCGTCCAAGTCAACAGAGTCCTGTTGAGTTGGAGCTCTTGGAGGTTGAGGAACGCGGATGATAGTTCTGCTGTTCCGGAAGGGAGTGTAAATCTGTTCTGGCTGATACAAAGATGGTATGTGTGTGGGTGGGCGGGCGGAAATAGTTCCGGAGAGGAAACGTACTTGAGTGCTAATCTTTCGAGAAGAGGAAGCTCGCGGGCTATTTGTGCGATGGTATCCCAGGAGGGGATCAGGCTCCTAGTCAGGTCGAGCCCGCGGATGGCTGGAAGCGCGTGTAAACGATAGAACCGAACAGAATACGATCTCGGAAACCACGCACCTGGGCAAGTTCTTCCGATTTCACCAGAGGGGTCCGCTGCAGCCACGTTCTCCCCATCGAGACTGACCTCGCGGAGTTTCTCCAAATGGGAGAGTTTGTTTCTGATCTTATCGAGATTGACGGCCTCGACCTCAATCGCTCCGTTGGAAGAACCGAGGACGACAAGTTCCTGTCTTTGGGATCCATGGAGATCCTCCACGTATTTCGAAAAAAGAGCTCGTGTGAAGGTTGTCCCGTATTTGACAGAGGGTGTCTGCCGAATGAATGTTCCTGCCTTTGAGACCCTGTGAGAACGAACGCGCGAGAGCGGGTGAGAGAAACGCGCGCGACGGGTCCGCAAACCACCCACGTGCAAGTGAAGTACTGGACGGCGTCCTTTGCCCCATCGTGTTTACCACGTTGGGGGTCGTCCCATTCGACCCCGAGCCAGGTTCCAGGCGTGCCATGGACTGGACCGACAAACTTGATCGTGCCGATGTGTCCCGAGAGAAATATGCGTGTACCGACCCCTGGAAGGCTGGCGGCCATCGTTCCGTACTCCGTAGCAGGTTCCAAGTGATATCAGCCGTTTATTCACCCTGATATTTCATCCGACTTGGTGAAAGTCACGGGAGGAGGTCCGTCGGAGCCGGGCGCCGGTGATCGTGTTCCGTTCTGTCGCTTCCGCGCCCGACCTCACCTGAGCGTGCAAGTTGGAGAAGGCTCCTCCCATGCTGTCTAGATCCTTGCGTGTTCGCGTCCATCAATCCTCAGTAGCAATGGCTACACGGAGGACCTCGCAAATTGCTCATCATATGATGTCCACATCATCACAACCCTCGAAAGAAGTGTGTGTTTTCAATGGCCGGACCAGCTGTTGCTTCTACCCCAGACCTGATTTTATTTTCTTGTAGCCTTCCGTGTTGTTTGAATCGAACGGCTCCGTTCGCTCCTATACCTTGAATCGGCCAGAGAAGCTCAATGCTCTCGACAAAACCATGTTGGAGCTACTCAAACCTAAAATTCAGGTAGGCCGCGTTCCACACGCATATATTACGTGTTCTGGAACAACACCGGTAGGAATGGAACAACTCCTCGCTCTGTGGTCTGGTTGTCGGCAAAGGCGTCGGACGCGCCTTCTGTGCTGGCGGCGATGTTGCAGGTAAGTGTTGCCTATATTTGGGACCCCGTCTCTCACACACGAACACGCGACCAGCTGTGATTGCCAACGCCGCCGATGAGGGGACACGGCACGAGGCTATTGATTATTTCAGATCCGAGTAAGCTGCACAATCTATCTGCTTCGAGGCCCTGCACTAACAAAGGTTCGAGGTTCGAGGTCGATTATATGCTCGCTTCCATCTCCAAGCCGTATGTTGCTGTCATGGACGGAATTACGAGCAAGTGACCCAGCCCGATCACGTCTGAACGGATCCTGACTGTTTTTACAGTGGGCGGAGGAGTGGGCTTGTCGGGCATGGCACCGTTCAGGGTTGCCACCGAAGCCACCGTATTCGCAATGCCAGAAACGAAGATTGGGTACGCTCCGGATGTCGGAGCTAATTACTTCCTTAACCGGCTGGACGGGGAACTCGGTGCATACCTGGCCTTGACAGGAGAAACTTTGAGGGGCAGAGCTGTTTTGTAAGTCCGATATGGAGTTTGCCGCGGAGATTCGTTAATCGGACTCTCTGTAGCATGCACGGACTCGCCACTCACTATATTCCACAACGGCGGATCCCTGCTCTTCTCGAATCTCTGGCATCGCTGGAAGATCCTACCACGGAGATGATCAACAGCACCATCGAACAATGCTATTACGAACCCGAAGCTTCTGAACCCCCAGTCGCATTGACTGGATCCGTTCGGGTTGCGTTGGATTCGGCGTTCAGCCGAAAATCCGTCGAGGGGATCTTCGAATCGCTGGAGAAATACAAGCAGTCCTCCGATGAACAAGTTAAGGCTTGGGCGACTTCTACTCTCGAGGCCTTGAACCTCCGCAGCCCAACGAGTCTGCGCGTCGCCCTCTTTGCTCTTCGCAAGAACAGGGATGGTGGATTACTTGATGCTCTACGGACCGAACTCGGGATCGCGACAGCCCTCTGCGTGCGTTAACCCTCTGAACTCTGACTGACGAATAATTGCTAATCCTCAACGAAGAGTGGCGCAAGCCCCGATTTCGCGACAGGCGTAAGAGCCGTTCTCAGCAAAACCCCCGGCCGACCAGACTGGCAGCCGCAGACGCTCGCCGAGGTGTCGGAAGAATCCGTCATTCGGAAATTCTTCTCCCCATCCTCTAGATATCTCGATGCCCAACCCGAGTTCTACCCACCGGTAGGGTTTGATAAACCCAAACACCCTATGCGATTCGCACTGCCGTCACAGGAAAGCGTCATGCTTTACGTGACCCAGGATACCCCCGGCAGCGGCGGGCTCGCCGTCAGTCGCGACCAGGTGTTGGAGTACTTTGAACAGCAGACAGAGGGCAAGGGTGGTGTTCGAGACAAGGTCTCCGAGGTTCTGGACCGTATGTGCGAGGAGGAGGTCAGGGAGGATGGAAGGGGCTGGCTCACATGGAAGCATTAGGGGTCTTAATCTTGATCCTTGTTCGCTTTCCAGCGGACACGTGAACTGGATCGTTAATCATCTCGCCCTTTACCATGTCAGGAAATCCGATGTTTCATCGAATCTCCCACTTACGTGTGACAATGCTCATTTTCTGTCCCATTGACAGCGTTCCAGCGTTGTCGAGACTCCATCGCTGCCCTACTTGCACCGACACCTGCCTTTTGCGTTCGCCAGCCTCTCGAGATCTTACGCGGAATTCTGATTTTATCGACCACCTTCATTTCCGTCTTTTACTGAATGAACCCACTTTTTTTTTTTTTTTTTCCTTTTCGTCACGACTGGCCGTTATTGCTACAACTGTGTTCAAAGCTGAGATCGAGATCGTGCCACACATTCCGAATTCGCAAACGCGATCGATTCTTGCAGTGGCTCTGCGGAAGGCACGGAACGAGAGCACGCCGTTGTGAGGTCCGCGCTCCACCGTTCTATTCGCTGAAATTCGCAATATCCGCTTCTTTGGAATCCGTCCTCTGCGTGGCCCCGAGATAGACGACGATCCACGGATTGCGCTTGTACATTCTGTCATCGGCGGATGGAGTATTCCGGGTGGACGCAAGTTCCGGCTCCATGACTTTTCATCAGGGGGATGATTTACATCCGTTATCCCAGCCCAGGATCCTCTATACTCTTCTATCTCGAACCCCCCACTCCATTCAGTGTCACCACGACAACCGCCTCCGGGACTGGTCCCAACGGAATCCCGATCGCTTCAGTGGAAACTCCCGCCTCGGTCCCAGTTGCTCCCCCTGCGGTTCCGCTACTGTACAGACGAGAAAAAGTTCCTGCCGCTGTCAACAAGATCATCGTTGCGAGCCGCGATTCAATCTGGCTGCGTCCGTCACCGGGATCCCAGCGTTTGTCTGGTGCGGTTCAGTGTTGTTGCCAGGGTTCCAAATTTGGGGAAATCCTGAGGGGAGGCCCGGGTGGTACACCAACTCTTCCGAGCCTTGGCCTAGGGCTCGCTAGACCACTCCGGCCTCCGCTGGCGAATTTGCTATCGCTAACTGCGCACAAGCCCTGTGTCATGTCGATCAGGTCGTCGCTGCGGCTGAGAGTAAGCCTAGGGGGGTTTGATGATTCGTTGACAGAGTCACCAAACTGCCGTGGCTGTCGCAGTCATCGAGTCAAACCGCTTGGCTGACTTGGTCACCAACCACGGCAGGCCGCAAGTGCTCTGGTGTTTACTCGGCATCAACCGGGGGGGGCGTTATGTATACACCATCAAAAAGTTGATTCTCCTACTACGTGTTTACATGTACAGCGACGGCGGGCGAGCCGGTTCGGTTGGAGACCGACCTACCAACCCGACTCCCGCTGGTCAGCTTATCGCTCAGCGCTCGGGCCTGTTCAGGCCCACGCTGAGGACGTCGGCTGTTAGGAAAAGCCTCCGCGGTGTTGCTTACCCGTAAGTCTAGGATTTCCCCGAACCCCGGGCTTCAAGAAAATTTAGACGAGATTTCAAATGGGTAATCGCTAATTATAACGTCTGCATCCTGCCATTGTAACTCCCCGATCCCATCACAGGCAACGGGTTCTCCAGTGATGATGAGATCCGTTACACCGAGGCTATTGCATAAACCACGAGGAACGCCGATCGGAACGCGCGAACCGTTTGTCGTTGACCGGTGCACACACCAAGGACCTTGAGCTCGTCAGAATACTTATCCCGCGAGCACATGGAGGCAACTGGCGTAATGTTGCGGGTGTGCCGGCTTCGGAACCCCCCACCCCCCTCCCCCCCCCCATGGCCAGCCTCACGGGATCAATTGATCGACACCGTCGTTTGGGTTAAACCCGGAGGGGAGGGGATCAGACGCCGCTTGTAGCAAGGGTGCCGTCAGGTACGAGTTTTGTGAAAGACTTTGAGCCGTCCCAGGAAGTTGGGAGCTGACACGAGGATTAGCTCGTCACGTTGGTTCAGAGTGCTCACCCTAATTCCACGCGGTTATGTATAGTATACAACATGCCATTGGATATCGTGCATCCATACACCGGGAATAAATCCCCTCGTCCCGTCTACGCGCCTGGGTTCACGGAGTTGCGTCGTTTCATCCCTTGGGGACCCGAAAAGAAAAAAAAAGAAAAAGAGCGTGAAACGTTGGCTGGGAACGGAAAATATCTGATGCCTGCAGCCAGTGGAGGGTGATCGTCTCGAACTGTGTGGTTTGGTTGCGACCGCTCGGAGGAAATCGTCAGAATGTAATCACATTCCTTTCTGAGCCGGTACTCCGCGCGCCCAGCAACAATAGGCGTTATGCAGCCGTAATCAAATAACGCGAAAGGGGACATCCCGTGGGACGCCTTGTCGCAACGAGGCCGTTTGATGGCGAAAACGTACTTACTTGGAGATTAGATCAAATAGCCATTTGGGGCAGGAAAGAGATCAGGCAAAAGAGATGACTCGGCGGGTTGACACTCTATCTCGCCCGGAGGGGAAGAGAAAAAGAGATAGGCGAGCTCTTGCGAGTGTCCTCGGCTTCTGCGAGGAAACAGGGGTCCAAAAAGCGGAGCCAAGGCCGTCTTACGACACCGACTGCACCGCTTGAGAGTGTGCCCGGCGGGGACAGGGCGAGATATCGTCGGAATTATCGGGCGCGCACGCGTACGTGAAGGATGATCCCAAGCCTAAACGGATCTGGGAAAAAAAGTATAAAAAAAAAAAAAAGAAAGGAAAAAAAAGTGTGATTTTCGAAGAAAGTTGCTCGGGGGCTTTCGTAGTTCATGAAGGAGATCGTTCATCGCGAGAGATCGGAAAAAGAAGGTTGGCGAGCTCTTTACCCTAATGCCATGGCAGCTCGTGGCCTTAACTGGGAGCGATGAAATATGAAGAAGACCCCGGGTGTTTTGGGCGGTTAGGTAAGTGCCCCAAAACCTACGCAGGAAACCCCCGTGCACACGGTGACCTGCCCGTAAGGGTCAGAAATAAAATAAGTACGGCAGGGCCGTAACGACAGCTCTTGCGCTGTGCGTGAGCTGATCTGTTAAATGCGGTACATAAGGTGCCATACGCTCTCGTCCGTGGGTAGTGGGATGACCATCTGCTGTGGCCGGCACGACCTGCTCATCATCAATTAGAAACCGAACCCGCATCATTTCACCGATCCACCCGTCCAGTCAGAAATTATAGCTCAGATTCTCGGCTGTGCACGTGGGGGTTGCCTATCGTTAGAGGGTTCGTTCGTCTAGATACCAAAGAACCCGCGGTAGAAGGCTCGATGGTGGTACATATAAAAGCCTGGGTAGACATATCCTTCAACCGGTCGTACACCTCCCTCTTCACATCCTCCCCCGAGCCCCATGAACGCCCTCCTCCTCGTCCACTTTATCCAAAAAATCTCCTCCTACTCCACCCACTTTGCGGGCACCAGCCAGTCCCAATGCTGCCTAGAAGAATACGATATAGACGTGAGTTGCACAGCCCTACACTAGTGCCAGGACATACCCATGCTGAACGTCGCGCGCGCGCTGCACAGCAATATCAGGGGTTCTTCCCTTCAGTTCCGCACGGGAAACTTCCCGAGCCCTTTGATGTCTGGGAATCCCATCTGGCGGCTGCAAACGCTCGTTTGATTCTCGGAGCGGTTGAGGATGGCGATTTTGCCGAGATGCAGGTCACGCGCCAGTGGAGGAGAGTGATCGATAACGTGCGTCAATTTGTTCCGTGAATCTCAGATTGAGTCTGATGGGTTATTACTATCCAGTGGCCCGTCCTCAGCACGGATCCATTGGAAGACGACCAAAGGTTGCTCCAACGCGCCCACACCGTCCTCGCATGGCTCGTTCAGTATTACGCCCACTCGATACCAACCGACGCCCCGGGGCCTATTCGAATTCCAAAATCGCTTGCGATCCCGCTCGTACGCGTTTCGAGGGTTTTGAGGATGGCGCCTATCCTCACCTTTGCGGACACCGTCCTCTGGAACGCCCGGCCGAGGGATCCGCGTCGACCCCTGTCGATAGACAACATCCATTTTGAAAATACCTTCTCAGGCACACAAGACGAGATGAACTTTTACAGAGCATCCGCCTCCGTCGAGCTACGCGGCATCGAAGCCATTCAGATCATTCATCGGTATCTAAACTTGGACGACCCCCAGGACCGTATTAACGAGTCTGGGCTCCGGAACGATCTCGTCCGGCTCAAGGCCGTTCTAGAGGAACTCAAAGAGTTGATGGAGAGCGTTAAGGAGGCCGTCGATCCCAGGGTTTTCTATTGGCAGGTCCGACCCTGGTTCAACGGCAGCGGGAGCGGTGGTGGACAAAGATGGGTGTATGAAGGTGTTGCCGACTCGGCCGTCGTAGATACCAGCGGGCCGTCGGCCGGGCAGAGTACTATCATCCACGCTATCGATGCCTTCCTCGGCGTCGACCACCGACAGCTGAGATGCCCGATCCCCTCGGTTAGGAAGCAACACGGTGACTCGGCCTTCATGGACCGCATGCGGAGGTATATGCCTGGATCCCATCGGGACTTTTTGGACCGCATCGACGATGTCCCAGTCCCGATCAGGGAGGTCGCGACCGAACGAAGTGGCCTTAAGGACGCGTACAGCGACGCGATGAGAGCGCTGAAAAGGCTCCGGGACATTCATATTCGCGTCGCGTGCCTCTACGTTATCAGCATGGCCAGGACCCAGCCCCCAGACGGCTTCCGGCGGAGGGAGGAGACCCAGGGGCTGGAAGGGGCCAGGGGGACGGGAGGCAACCATGTCGCGTCGTTACTCAAGGCAGGCCGAGACGCGACGCAGAGAGCAATCTTAGAATAAAAGTAGACCTTAGACTATACCGGCTTTGCATTATAATTCCCTTTGTACTTACCCTTTGATACTTATTAGTCGCGTGACAGTCTCTCCTCAGTGACATTTCGTGTGACAGACGCGGCACCTCTCCTCCTGAAGTACTTCGATCACCACGACGCGGCACTATTGGACTCATTTCCAGTCCACCGGACATCTACGCGGTTTTCGATAAGCTCGGTCCCACCTTGTTCAGCACAATCAACACCCGACCGAATTACACGAGATTCGCGTTTTGTTCCCGGCTAAATCACACTTGTGCGACACCACCTCTGAACCTGTTACCTCTATTGTCTCGCCCGGAAGATGGTGTCGAGGTCAACAGGCGCACCTACTAGTTCTCGTTATTCCCGCGCTGGGAGTCCTCCGATGTCGATCGCGGGCTCTATGTCTACCCACCAGCAACCCAGGGCGAATATTGTCTCCCGGGTGGCTATCGAGGGGAAGACGAGGGCGGGAATGCTTGGTACGAAGATCAAGATGTACTTGAGGGTGCGTTGGTCCGGTTATTTTCTTCGCTTCCCTAATTTACGCGTCTCTCAGCTTTCCATCCCGGACACAACATCCCCTGGGACGCCAATAGCCCTCTTTCGCGAAGAAGAAAACCTCAAGATACTCAAATTTAAGATCCACCCACTCAACCAAGAAATGATCCCCTACTCCTTTGACGAATCAATATACCCCCTACTCAACAAGGCCGCACGCGCATTGAACCTACCCACCAGGTCTGAGCAATCGTATCTCACCTTATTCACGTCAAACATGTCCATGGTCAACAACATCGATCCCTCCATCGCTTTAGACGACCGTTACACGGGTACTATTCTCGTGAACGATTACAACGTGTGTTTCGTTACGCCAAGGGAGATACCAGTAATACCACGCGACCAATCCTCCATACTCCGAACAACATCCACTTCCAAACACAAACGTCGCGCCTCTATGGTTGACCGGAGAACACTTAATTTTATGGCTGCCGTCGAAATGTGGATCCCGTACACATGTACCCCTCCGAATGCACCTTATGTTCTCTCGATACCTACCCCACGATGTTTATCGAATCAAATTCGCCTCCGGATCTTTCCACCAAATTCCTCCCAAGTTTCAGGGTCTTATGCGTCACTATCTTCAGCGGAGGATGAAATATCCTCTTGGGACCTCACCTCCGACCCGTCCGTTACCCGTGGGGGCATGGGCCCCGCGAATCCTCATAGCGATATGGCAGACGACGAATCCTCTGATTCGTCCTACCCTTCAGTAGGCACATATCCCGACGGTTGCGGAATTCAGGGCAATTTTCCAAGCACAGAGCGAATACGGATTCGCTGGGCGGCACCATTGAAACCAAATTCCACTCTCGTAACGAGAGATGGCCGCAGGCAGGTCGGAATACGGGAAGTCAACGCAGAAACCCAGTACGAGATCCTCGGGAGGCACAACGACGGACTTTTAGTCAAGATTGATCACAAGGCGCAATGCAAAGGGGTCTGGTTTCCCGGTGTTGCTACCCTGGTCGGTCTGGACGTCAAACTTCATTCATCAGAGTGCGACGTTTCATGGGCCCCCGGATCGGACCCGAAGTGGAATGTCGCAGGTCAAACCGGATTTACCGGATTTTCTGTCGATGCTCCCGCCAAGCCGAGTACCCACGACCCCATCGACCCCTCCGAGAGCGTCGCCACCGCACTTCCCAACGGAAATATGGGAACCTCTCGGCCCCGGTACAACGAATCGCCCCCTTCCGGTTCCTCGCTACTCCGTGTGGCGCTCCCCGAACAAACAAGCGGTGATTATTCATTCGAAGCGTCGACCTCTACCCTGTCCGCGACAGTCTCCTCCATGGAATCCCTCGAAGCGAAAAGCCGACCATCCTCCTCGAACGGCCTCAGGAGTTACCCGCGTTCCCCCCTATCCATAATCACCGTCCATTTGAACATGGACAGCCTCCTTCCCCCCTCCAACGAGACAACGATTTCGGTATCCGGAGTCGTCCTCATATCCTCCGTCTCCTCATCTCAAGAATCATCTGATGATGCTGAGACGCCCACCAAACCCTTCTCCCTCCCTGTATTCCGTTTCAATGGTCTGAACACCCACTCCATGGGCTGCATTGTACGGAACGCGGGAGAGGACTTGATTATCGATGTGCGAGACTCAAAGACTCGAGCCACCACCCTGACCAAGGGACGGAGTACAAGGTGCAGCAGAGACGGCGTTCGTATCGGAGTCAGGTCGACCGCTTTGACGATGACCAGCAGAACGCGGACCATGAGCCAGAGCCAACCCAACGCCGCCTCCCGTGTCGTATCCCCTCCCCTCACCCAATCGCGGACACCTAATCTTCCCTCCCTGACACGCGTCCCCTCCACATCAGCCATGAGAACCATGACCGCTTCCGTCAGACCGAAGCGGGACGGTCAGTTGATGATACCATCGGTAGTCGTACATGTCACACCCTACCCTTCGACCAGTTCAAATCAACCTGACATGTATGCAGTGATGGTGACGCTTCCTGCACCCACAGACTCGAACTCGGAGTGGCTGGAGGTTGGACTGGCTCAGAGCGGTGATCCACAAGTTTCTGGCGAGGGACCACCCCGCGTGCATGTCGTATCTGCTTCTGTGGAGGATGTGCCTGTTCGATACGAGGTCCGGGCAGCAGCGAAGGAGGAGGATATGTCAGAGAGCATTGGCGTCCCCTTCGAGCAGCTGAGTGGGAGGGAGTGGGTCACTTGGATATCGATACATGTTGGGGAAACCGGCGGAGGGCAAGTCAAGATTGCGTATTTGAGCAGGATTAAGCCACTGCCCGGGAGGGAAGCGGAAAATGGGGATCTGATATTCAACATCCTCCTTCCGGTATTCACGTTGCCAGTTGGCTATCTTGATGTCAATCTCGAGCCGCATTCCGGTATGTACCTCACTCTAATGATGGGCATTTCTCTTTTTCTTACGTGCAGTCATTTATAGGTTACCAGTTCACGATCCTCAGTTCCTCTTTAGCTAGTCGGAAGACTATGGGTGGTTCCGTTCAGAAACTCACCCACTGGGGTCTGGCTGCCTGCTTTTATCCACAGGCCGCCGTCAGAATGTCTCCCGATGGCGAACAACCACGTCTCCTCATCGAACCCCCACCCAAACCGACTACAAGCCGGAATTCCGGTTCGACCTTGGGAAAAATCGCCTTATGGATTATCCCTGCGATACTATTGGCCGTCTACGCATCGTACCTCCATTCGGAGATGGGACAGGTTCGAAGGGAATACACCGTTCTGAAGGAAGCAAGTTTGGCGACTCCCGATCCGGTGACTACCACCGTCTTCTCCACGTTCACCGCCACCGCCACGACCACTTCCGTTTCTGTTTCTGTTTCTACTGCCACTACGACGCTCACCGTCGGAAACAAGTGGTTCTTTGCGGGAGATTCCTCCGCCGCCCCAGAGTCCTCGGAACCGACACATTACCTGTGGGAATCAATAGACGACCCGCCTCCAGCACACACAAGCACACCCTCCGCGAAACCTTCACCCAAACCTGCCGAGCCGAAGAGCGGCGTCTTCGAGGCATCGAAAGACCTCTCGCCTTGGTCGTCTGTCCAACTGCCGTCGAGTAGGGAGATGACGGAACATTTGCGATGGGCGATCGTTAAGTTATGGAAAGTGGTTCTCAAAGTCTACCATTATCCTCTAGACCCCCCATGAACAATTCTATGCGACCTTACAACCTTTGGTTTTTTCCCCCTCTCTCCTCGTTTCCGTTGTGTCGTTAGCGCGTTTCACCCCCCCTCCCCCCTCACTCACATGCAATATGTCATCATTATGCCGGCGTCATTTAGGGATTGGTGCGAGAGTCTTCCCAACTGTAGCATATAATAGATACGTTTGTTATAATGCTGTGCGTTTTGTAATGCGGTAGTAGAAGCCGAGTGGAGTTGGACGAGAGGATTATGTATGTTAGTTACAACTAACAGGTAATGTTACACGAGTTCTGAAGAAAAAACTAAATCGACGATGAGACTACGAGAAAGGGTGCTAATTGGCCCAATTGGACTTGATAGCGTCTCTCAAGTAACCCGCCTCCTCCTTGTAGTCCAAGGGGAGGATCCTCGATATTCCGTATCGCACCCTCGATTGATCCAAGTAGGTGTCGAGCTTCGCACGGCAGGCGAAATTGAAAGTGGAATAACTGGACTTGGACAAGATTGCGGGGTACCTCGCGGGGTCGTTGTTCTGGGTAAGAGTCGTTCAGTAAGCGTCTGTCGTGGGCTACCCAAGGAACGTACCTTGATTTCCATGAGGTCATCCGCGGACATGTTAAAGACAGCTAAGCCTACGTCGTGGAAGCCTTGCAACCAAGCCTGCCCGGTGTGGTCAGAGACTGCCATGGAGATGATGTACCTTATGCAAGCGTCAGTAGGGGTTTTGGCATCCAGATCACGGATAACGCACCTGTATTCAGGATTATCCCAGGTTTTCTCACACTTTTCGCAGTTCCAACCCTCGCCAGTGTCAATGACCTTCTTCTTGCATGTTTGGTTAGGGCATGCGGGGTAGGCCGGATTATCCCCCTTTATGTGCAGGATGGTACCGCGGCACGAGAACATCTCGGCCTTTTCCGCAGCCTGCAGGTTCGCCTTAATGTCCTCGATGGTTCGTATCTCAGCCCTGTTGAACGTGGCACCTCCACCAGAGCCCGAGCCAATATTAGAGTACGCCGTGAAACTTTGGTTGACACCGACGGAGTCGTACCACCCCCGAAGCATATGGGCGTCAGGAATGTCGGGATTGATGGCCATGATACTAGTGCTAATCATGGACAGGGAGCGTCCTGCAAAGTGGACAGAGATCAGTTTTGGCGGGAGATTCGGAATAGAATCGTGCCCTACCCTGAAAATCGCCTATCTTCACACCTTTGAACGCAATAACTGGGTTGCTGCTATCATCTTCGTAGGTCTCAGCCTGTTTTCCCCAGAGGGTGAGCCTAATTGATGAGTTGGAGCGATCAACAAGCGTGAGTTCTCGCTTGGAGGCCTACATTCCATTGTTAGCCATAACAAGGTGAAGAACCGGATTACACTGACCGTCCTGTTGGCTTTCGTCGAAATAGTGGCAAGGTCTCCAACTTCGCTGATAATTCCGATCACATCTGGTAGGTAGAAACATCAGAGGACTGTGGAATAGCGAGGGGATAAAGGTGACACGTACCACATGTCCCATCCTTCGGCTTGTTAATAACCTCATCCAGTTTCACGAAACTGTACTTGATCTCAGGCACGTCGCTCTGATCCGTGCACTGTGGCTGTCGTTAATTATCTGCAGGTAAACAATGGGGTTGTCAGGTCCCTACCTCCTCGACTTCGGTGTTCTTTTCCAGAGCGAGTTCGTAATCGTTCGCGACGTTGTTGAACTTTTTCTTTGCAAGGTTGACCCTCGCTTTTGAGATGTAGTAGACCTTCCCTTCTTGTAACTTGTCATAAAGCTGATCGACCACTAGGTTGAAACCGGTTCCACGGATCTCTCCAGTTTCGTCCATGAGCGTAACACTAAAGAGCTTTCCCTCGCCACGCTGGTTTGACCAATTCCTGATTTCCGACTTTTGGGTAACCCTAGCCTTGATTGTCCAGTTGTTCGAATATGGACTCAAGCCCTCGATGGGCAAAGTTGGCCGACTCGGTTTAGGAGGTTGCGCCCGGGTTCCCGAAGATCCCGCCATGCTGGGTGGCTTGGAAGTAGTCCCAGGTGGGTCCAAAGTGCGTGTAGCAGGGTTTCCGATCCTCTCTGCTTCTTTGACAAGGATTTCAAGACCAAGGATGATCACAACACTGCTCGTTCGAACGATTGTGTTCAGAATTCCTGAAACGCGTATGATGTCTAACTGAGGAATAACTTACCGTCTTCCCTGGATTGTGTTAATCGCAAAGCGGTCAATGCGGATGATAGTACCTTTCCCTGCTTCCCCGTTCTCAAACAGAGTATTGTATTGGGTGATAACCATCGCCTGTAGGACGTGTACCCCGTCGGAAATCACGGTCCGCCATCGTGTTTGACCATTGGTTTCGATGACCTTTGCTTGAACAATTTGCACGACGGGAGTGGTAGACCAGACGGGATCTTGTGTTCCAGTCGAGGACGCGATTTCGTCGCAGACACCCGTGGTAAGCTGAGGGATCTCGTCCATAGTCGTAGTAATCAAGAGGGACGACGCGGTGTGACTCAATTGTGACTGTCACAGTCGCGTTTTACAGTTGCGATCACGTGCCCCGGATCAGGGCGAAATTACTACAGGTAATCATAGCTTCGACTGCACAACACCGCTCTCGATGGGTGGGCTAGTACTGGACTCAGTGGTTGTCTGTTCGTTGAGGTGAGAGAGAACTGTCGACGGGTTGTGTACCAGCCGTTGATTCTCCTGGCCCAGAATTATTCTCTTCCTCGGCTGCCGGAAATACCTCCTGCGGACTCTCTACCATGACTTACTGGATGTCATAAAGGACGACGTCGTTGACATCGGAGATGGGGTCGACGAACTCATAGAACTCCCTCAGCATACTACTACGGGCCCTAAATCCGGGCACGAACCGAGAGGTCATTTCCACTCCGCCCTCGCCAGAACCGTCTTCTCGGTCTGTTTCGAGGAAAGCATCGTTCTGTTCATCCTGTTGATGTTCCAAGGGCTCGATATCTTGGATGCAGGGTAAGCGTATTTCGTCCAAATCGAGTGAATATGTTGCCCAAGTTAATAGGTCGAGGATGGTGCACTGGAAATTCTCCCTCGCTATTATACTATTGTGCATCACTGTCTTTATACCGCTGTCTCTCAGTCTTGTGTTGACGTATAGGCGATCAGCGAATGGTACGAAATTCTCTGCTACCCTGTGGTTCGTCCTCACAAGTGAACCACAACCCTAGATTCCCGACCTCCGCGGCGGTCGTTCGCAGTTAGGTGCCTTTTGACCGCATTTCCGGTCTCCCTCTTCCTTTTCATCCTTTCCTACGTGCCACTGCCCTCCTCCATATCGGAAACATCTGGGGTTTCTGCCATCGTCTCGCGCCTCACCGTAATCGGGACGGTCATTCTTGGCCTCCTCTCTGGCTTCGGTTCCATCAACAATGCTTGGGATTACTTGCCAATCTTGTCCAGAAACGAAAAGTACCGTGGCGATTTCCCCTAAGGCGATGCGATTTTGCTCATTCTAGCTAAGAACACCCACAGATACCGATGTTTCATCCTCTGAACAAGCTTTGGCTAGAGTACGGCAGGATCTAGCAAGCAGACGAGCGGATCTACTAAGAAGGGAGTCTTTTCAAAACACATCTGACGGTGGATGGCTTTCCAAGGTCGCTATGAACTTCCGTGGCGGTTCTGGTAGGTTCCTATTGGGTGTCGCGTGACAAGATCTCACATGAGGATCAGAGTCCTCAGCGTTAGCTCAGGAACTACAGGGCCTGGAAACCCTGGAATACCAGATGTCAAAGAACTTAGAGGTGTTACGGCAACGGCGAGACAATGCAAGATTTTCCACCACCTTGAAAGGCAGAGTATTTGCCATCATAGGTCACGGATTCGCCGTCTACTGCGTATTCCGGATCATCAGCGTAAGTGTAAATAACCTATCGACGAGTCGAAATTGGTAAATAACATACCTCAGTCTGTCGCGAATCTCGTGGGGCCTGTTCGCTCAAGCGATTCGACATCAACATCATCCGACATGGTGACCCAACTACTCGTGTACGGTGTATCCTTGTTCCCTTCTATCAACCTGCAGAAGGACCAGGTGGCCTCTGTTGCCCGCCAAGTGAGCTTGGTTCTGATAGGAGTAATCATTCTGAGCTCCTTGAGGCAACTCATGAGCGGCGTCAAACGGGCACGTCTTGTTCCGCGCATTTCAGGAACAAGGGGGGAGATTTACACGGAACCCTATTTTAGGTACTCAGAGTTACCAACAGAAACCTCGGTGCCTCGATGATGTTGCTACTGTTGGCTCAGATAATGGTGCGGCCGGTTTTCATTCGCGTTCAGGAAAGGGTCCCTGATAATTTTATGAAGGGCATTTATTTGCTTTCTACGTTGATTCAGTTGCGAACGTCCTTTCCATCTAGCGACACGGAAGAGAACCTTTTCAAAACACTGCCTGAGTACGTAGTATTCGGCGGGACGTTTGATGGATCTTTCCTGGTCGCTGTCATGGTCACCGGATTTGTGAGATGGCTCGATGATAAGGTTAACGGATGAAAGGCTGTAGACAAGACGTGAGTTCGTGCGTGAAATGACTGGAACCGAGCGCGCTCATCCAAAACTTCTAGTTGTTTTCGGTACACCCGAATTATATACATCGGACCGGATGATGGGATTTGCTACCTTGAACGCTGGGTTACCCACGGCACTGCGTGGTGAAAGGGGTACCGTCCAAGGTTCACACTTGACCTCTGATACCACGCTGGTGCCACGAGAGTGACGCGAAGTAGTTGAATGGCAAAACCCCGTGTCACGCGCCGGTGTCCCTTATCAGTAAATTCACGTCAGAAAGGCTTAGATGGTAGAGAACAAAGACGGGGTACCTTGCACGGAAAACACTGAAGTGTCACCGACAATGATCGAGATCGCGATCGGGATAATTGCAGAATTTAAACATTTAAACATTCAGTCCATGCCGGGCTGAACGCACATGGAGAAAGAGAATTTGTCCAAGCGGCCAGGGGGTGTTCTTGTATCAAGCGCTCAGCCATGGGTCATTCTCTTGCACATAGGGCGGTAACACGGTCGATCCCATTGTGCCTTTAACTTAGACCATGCATACTGAATGGATCTCGAGGGCAAGGCTCCATGCCCAGCTGAATGATTCGCAACCGACTACTGACTTGGTGAATCGGAGCGCGGTGCACCCGCCGACATTTGAGTACTATCGCAGGTGTTGCACACGGCACCCGTGCGATTAAAGTAGGGGAATCCGAGAATGATTACGGGGAAGGCCGGTGCAGATCGGATCGTACTCAAGATCGCTTCCGCTGGGAGTTTCTGTGGTCGGTGATGTTGATGCATGATGCAGATGGGCGAGGTTGCAAGACAAATGGCCGTGAAGTGAGAGCCTGGGGGTTGATTAAGATTCTGCACGATCGCAGAGCAGAGCAGAAGTCTCCAGGCACACTTGACGATATTTTTTTTTTGAAAATTCCCCGAGGCCGCCCCGTTGACAATAAACCATCGATTTCGATCAGCAACAGGGCACGGATGCAATTCTCGTCTCGAGTGCAGTGTTACTGAACAAACCCTGGATAATAAAAACATCGCTTGCGGTACTAAGACCCTCAAATCAGCAAGGAAAGGAAATATCAACCGCCGTCAATCTCCGTGGTTTCCGCCTTGGCCCGAACAATGATAGCTGCGTGACAAGGATACGCACCCCGACCTAACAAGGGGAACTCTCCAGCTGCAGCGCGCCTCTCACTCGGAGAGTTCCCCTTGTTGGGTGACGCGTGGGTCACCCCTTGAGGCACCAGTCAATGGGGACGCTCGATGTCTCGGATATGATGAACGAGGGGCGTCGACCAATCATGGGCAGCTATTACAGATATAGTACCGTATATTTTGAGGTTAAGGGCGTGAAAAAAATGCACGTCACGAGTAGCCATTGCGAGTACGGGGAGGAGGGATCCGGTGGGTCGGAAAACTATACAACGAGGTTCGCGAATGAACTCCCAATTCAAATACTGAAAACTTACAGTACGTAGTTGACTGGCCGGGGTCGTGTAGTAAAGTGATTCCCACCATTACTGTGGGCTGCTGGGAGGGATATGGGTTCGTCCTCCAAGTTCCAAACTGTATCGCGCATGCAACTTGATCGTGTTTATGTAATGGCGGGGCTAGTCCTCGTATGAATATGCCCTGCCGTGCGTTTTTCCGGACGTCCGCGAAATGGCAGGTACGTCCTCCGACCGAGGCGCGGCCATTGTTCTTTCCCTAACGACACAGGGGCAGTGTGGGGGCTGCATTATCTGAGGAACCTCGGAGGAACCACCCGGAGTATCAACCTTACTGCCGGGGCGCATACGCACCGATCCACTTATCGGTTAGCCCTCATACAATAAGTTCGTTTTGCCTTGGACAATTATTTGGCGGCGATGCCGCGATTGCGGCTGGCCTGGAAAGCCTACGGGAAAAAAAAGGGAGTCCTTACATAATCAATCCCCTATATAGATTTAGGCGTCGATTGGGCGGGAGGAGAACCCGTGACAGTGTGACGCGTGACGTAGGCATATAACCGTGCATGAGGATGTCAATGGCATACTTGAAGGAGTGGGAAACCCAACCGAATGTAAGACTATCCTTCATCCCCTCATCATCCCCGTCACTCACTCGTTGTACAGTCTCCCAGCCCAGGCTATATACCCAAGAACCCACCCTCAAATCACGTCTATAAAAGCTTCCGGTTGTGGTGCAGGTCACCGCTGTTGCTTCCATTTCACGACCCCCAGAGCGTTGACTTCCAAGGCCTAGCAGCACCATGGTTGCCTTGCTATCCTTCCTTGTTCTGCTCCTCCCAGCCCTTTTGGCTTGCACTTCTCCTGTACCCGTCCAACCCGCTGCAAGGAGTCGCGTCTGCAGCCGGGCTCAGCGGGCAATGTATGGCGTTTCTGTCGGTAGCGACGTGACTCGCTTTGTGGTCAGATACGCGAATACCCAGCGTTGGAAACAATCAACGGCCGTATCCATCTCGCAGGGCGCGAGCCTGCTCCAGAAGGTACCTGCATTCTCTTCCTACATCGCCAGGCCTCCGTTAACAAGCCTCATTTACAGGACCTCCCTCCTCCTTGTCCCCAGTACGGCTCAAGTTCAACGTCTGAGGACTGCCTTTATATGGTTGTCTACGTTCCCAACTCCATCGGTGCTGGTAGCGACGCTCCCACTCTCTTCTGGTTTGTCCACTGCCCCGTTGTCTTTGATTACACGTGTTCAGTCTCTTTGCCTTTCAGGATCCATGGTGGATCATTTATAAGCGGTTCCGCGAGCGATCCCTCAATCAATGGCGCTAAACTTGCCGCTGCGACCCAATCCATTGTCGCTGTTGTCCAATACAGGCTTGGTGGAGTAGGGGCTCATCCGTTCTTATGCTTATTCCCTTGCTTACTCATGTGCAGCTCGGCTTCATGGCTCCCAACGGAGAGACCAACCTGGCCGTCAACGATGTCATCAATGCTTTGAAGGTCCTAAGAGACGGGGTCCCCATGATCGGCGGATCCACGTCTAAGATCACGATTGCTGGCCAAAGTTCGGGCGCTACTATGGTCAGGGCCCTTCTTGCCACTCCCTCTGCCTCGTCTCTCTTCAAATCTGCGATCCTTCAGTCTGACCCGATGGTAATACTTTCACGAGCGTTACCAGTGTTCATCAGCTCACCCCCCCTTTATCAGAACTACGGATTCCTGTCCACCAAAACGCAACAGACCATGCAGGACTTCTTCAATCAACAGTTTTCTTGCAACCCATCCGAGGATAGTTGTGCATCTTCTCTGTCTGTCAGCGACATCCTCGAAGCATCCGACGCACTCTACTCCCAGGCGATTGCCCTGGATCCGGCTGCCGGCCAAGGCGAACCTATCCGTCCTGTCCGCGATGGCAACCTCATTACCCACACCTTGACCACCAGCTCGCCGTTTCCTCGGATTTCCAAACCGATATTGGTGACTACTGTGGCCGACGAAGCCGGTCCGGCCATCTATGGGTACTTCGATTCTCCCGTGTCTGAGCAGGTCTTCTTGCAGAGCGTCTACGGGACTTTCGGAAATTCCACGGGTGATGTTGTTCTTGCTTCACAGTTCTATACGGTCCAGACTCGTGGAGGGCCTTTCGACGCGCGACCCAGCCTCAAGAATATGGGTACAGACTCCCTGTGGAGATGTGCATCCTGGACCTTTTCTCGTACATGGGCTTCAAACGGCGGATCTGTATACGCGGGAGTCTACGTTCTTGGAGCGACATACCCGACCAATGGCAAAATTCCCTTTTGCACCAACAACGGCTCTGTTTGTCATCAGGATGATATCCAGATTGTGGTAAGTCTTGGACTCGGTTCCAAGTTTTGCCCAGCTCGATGACACAATCACCATAGTTTGGGACCGCGAGTAACCCGGATGCCCAGCAAACACAGTTAATACAAGAAATGCAAGCACGGTATAAAGCCTTCTTGAATACCGGCAACCCTAATGTTTCTGGGCGAGCCCAGTGGAACACTGCCACCTCGTCTTCGGTCAATGCCATCAGCCTTGGAGGCTCTGGGTTAGCGCCGATAAACGCGTGCACCCCAAGTTTTTGGGGCGATGCTGCGCCTTACGATTACCAAGTCTACGATCTCTGATTAGTTTCTCACTCCACGCTGCGCTTCCACGGACCCTTGAGTTCTCTTAACGTCGTTGTTCCTCGTTCCTTCGTTCCTTTGGTCTATTATGGTCTTATATTTTAATTTTACCCTGTAGCATACAAGCTCTATTCGATTCCCTGGCGTGTGTAGCCTTATCATTACTGTTGTCCAGATAAACACTGTATCCTTTCGTCCAGAACATACCGTGAGTCGAGTCTGATCGGGATGAGCTCCGAGGTATTCCGCCGCGCTTTCTCCGCGTCGGAAGTGACTGTGGGTGAACCGGACACGGGCGAACCCAAGAATAACCAAGATAATCTCGGCCGGTGACTTGAGGCCGCATCGCTCCACCCTCACTCTCCCTGCCCTCCCTCGACCCATTTTCCCCCAACCGTCACGAAATTCTCATTTTGGCTGCTGGTCGAACCCCGCGAAGATGAAGAGCACGTTTGCTTCCGCTTCGATAGTACTCGCAGCTGCAGTGCTGTCGGAAGTTCCTGGCGTACACGCGGCCTATAATCTCGTTCGTGCATGGGAGGGACAGACGTTTTTCGACGGCTGGGAGTTCTACGGATCTTATGACAACCTCACGAATGTGAGTTGGCCTTAGCGATTCGATCGGTGAACGGCACTAATTGAACCCAAACGCAGGGTGACGCGATCTGGGTGAACCAGTCTTTGGCCACCAACGACCGCCTGGCGTACGTAGACAGCAACGGAAAGGCGATTCTTAAGGTGGACAACCTCACCAATGTCCCATATAACGAGAAACGGAATACGGTGAGCTCAGTCAGTGCTCTCAATCGAGAAACAATCAACCTCAAGCCTCCCTCCCCAGGTTCGAATTACGACTCAGGATTCATTCCCAGTTGGAAGCGTTTTCTTGCTTGATGCCTCGCATGTCCCTTACGGGTGCAGTGTATGGCCAGGTAAGGCAAACCCCCTGTTCAGTTTTTTTTTTCCCTCGCGTGTTGATCAACATTGACCTCGCTAGCTTTCTGGACAATGGGTACAGTGAATAATTAACATCTGCCGATGTGATCCGCTAACACCGGCGCAGGGGATAATTGGCCGCTTGGGGGAGAGATCGATATCGTTGAAATGTACGTTCCCCCTCATACCACATGCCGCTCGGGGACCTCTGATGAAACGTTCTGCCAGCGTCAACCTCATGACTTACAATCAAATGGCTCTTCACGCCCTGAATGGTTGCACCAAGGCATCCGACAGCCAGCAGACGGGTACGAACAACAGCCCCAACTGTACTGACGGCCAGGGTTGCACTGTTCTTGAAACAAACACGAACAGCGCTGGACCTGCGTTTGCGAACGCGCAGGGTGGCGTATGGGCTACGCAGTTTGATGTTTCTGGTGCGCTTTGTTCGGGTCTTCTGTTCGCAGACTGTGTTGACCTCCGTTGCAGGGATTTAGTAGGGTCACGCGTTATTCTTGATTCACCTCCAGTACTGACTGCTTATCTCCCCTCGAAAACTTAGCATCTGGTTCTGGAACGTGAGTGGGGTATTCCGTGTGATGGAGAAACCTCGACTAATCCCGTTCTTTAGCGTGCCAGTCTGCCCGACAATCTGAAGACCCTCGGATCTTCTCTTGATACCTCTGGGTGGGGTATCCCTTCCGCCGCATACCCATCCTCTGCCTGCAATATTTCGGAGTTCTTCACAGCGCAAAAGGTTCTCCGTGTGTCTTCATGTCCCCACTACTCATACTCATCAACCCTCGCAGCTTGTCCTTGACATCACCCTCTGCGGAGACTGGGCTGGTGTTCCGTCAGTTTACAATGCAACTTGCAGCGGTGGAACAACTGGACTCTGCGTAAGCCCCTCCATGCATTATGCGGAAAATGAGAGATTGACAGGATATATCTACAGTACACCGATAATGTGATTGGTGCGGGCAGTCCCCGCTACGACAACGCCTACTTCGTGATCAACTATGTTCGCGTGTACACCGTCGATGGACTCTCCTCATCCATTTCGAGCTCTTTGCACCGCACCAGCACCGGCGTCGGCGGCGCACCCAGCCCTACGATCACCGCCTCGAACAGTGGATCGAATCCTGGTACCGTGCTCGAGGTGTCATCATCCTTCCATCTCTTTCTCCTGTTGTGTGTTGGTGCACTCGCCGTTTTTATCTAACGCGATAGATACGTATACGTAGACCAGCGGACAGCACGCCCACGTTCCCACAAACTTTTTTCTGCACAGCACTCTGGACTTTTTACACTTTTTCTGTACCTATCCCTATCTACTCATGACCCCGGACAATCCTCTCGATTTTTATACACGAACTGTTAACTTTGGCCGGAGAATGACGGAAGTGCGGCCCGAGGCCCCGAAGATGTACCTGAGAGCCGAATATCCGATCAGTGGCCCCCGCACAAAGAAGTGTGTTCTATCAGCCATGTCGGTGCTGTCGCAGCCTCCATCAGATGTCGTCCCGGTCGTAGCTGACGCAATGGTTCTCTCAACCGAGGTACGGATGGGACTCGCACGCTGCATGTAAGGACCTGTGTCTGATCAGAGCTCGTCGTCGGACCAGGTTACCCCTGGTGAGAGACCCGAAGAGAAAGAAAAGTGGATTCACCTGGCCTTCACCTGGTCAGGAAAGAGTTTCACCCTCGATATCGCCGAATCGGATAGGTCAGAACGCCCGGATGACATCCTAGGAGCTGACGGCAGCGACACTGACATCGGGATTGTTACGTATACAGGGTTTTCGATCTCAAGGCCACTCTACGGGAATTGACGACCGTGCCGGAGGAGAGGCAGAAGATTTTGGGTCTCGTCAAGGGGAAGCTCCCGCCCGATCAAGAACGGATGTATGTCCCTTGCTTTCGTATCCCATGAATTCGTTGGAGTTCCTGTGTTGACGGCAGCGTAGAGGAGACCTCAATCTCATCAGCGGAAAGAAGTTCACGCTGGTCGGGACGCCTCAGGGACATGAGATCAAAGACCCGAATGGTAAGCTTAGACTCACTCGTCGGGAGTTGCAATGGACTCTGATGCATGTCACTGCCGTTCAGAGCTTTTGAACCTGCCAGACGTCGTCAATGACCTCGATGTCGACCTCGCCATAGATCCCGTCGCGGCTGCGGCGTACATCAACGACCAACGAAACCTTCGGAAAGTCCGGGAACATACTGCGAAACTGCAGTTGAATATCATAAACCCGCCACGTCCCGGAAAACGGCTTCTCGTTCTTGACATCGACTATAGTGAGATTAGTCTCTGGCTCTCTTCGTGCTCATGCGAAACCGTTACTAGCAATACTCGATACTAAACCCCTTACATCCGGAGCCCTTCCTCCCGCTGAATGCGCGCGACCGGGGCTGCACGAGTTCCTGGAGATGGTATACCCCCACTACGATATCTGCATTTGGTACGAGTGGATGAACCAGATAGGAGGACTCTCATTTCATCGTTTTGTTCCGCCTTTTAGGTCGCAGACGAGTTGGATATGGCTTGAGACCAAACTTGTCGAGCTCGGAATGGTGGGCTCCGATAAGAACTACAAGGCAAGTCTCGTGATAGAGGATTTAGAGAACCATTCGTTGTTTCTGACACACCCACAGATCTCGTTCGGTATGTAAGCGGTCAGCTCGTCCGACTTTCGGTGGTTTACTTTTCTAATATTCAGTATTGGACAAAACCTCGATGTTCACTGTTTTCTCCATGAGAGACGGGAAACAATACACTCACTCCGTCAAGCCACTTCAGATAATATGGAACCACCTCAAGCAATAGTATGTCCCCAACCCTCTTCGGCACGAGGGGATCTGAGCCTCTTGCACCCACACACAGCACTGCGAAGAACACTATACACGTAGATGACCTGGTATGATTTTTTTTCCCCTTCTGTATTTTAGTGGACTTCTGACGGCCGTTCACTCGGTAGAGCAGGAACTTTGCATTGAACCCACGGTCTGGACTGAAGATCCACGCATTCAAGGCGGCGCACACCGTTGAGGCGCAGAGCGACCGGGAACTGTACAAGGTCGGACGGTACATGACCTTCATAGCATCCACAACGGAAGACTTTACTCTCCTCAATCACCACGTAAGGACATACAGATGTTTCCCATGGACATCACATGAACTAACTGTGTACAGGAGTGGAAACGGGTTGTCCGAAGTTTGCCACAGTGATTTGATTTTTCTTTGGGGACACGCCGGAATGTATTGCCGCGAGCTCGGATCCACACTACGATACCATGATTATAATCTTGGATAGATGCAATACTACAATGTCAGGACGTTGAGCGACTTTTAGGACTCCAAAAGAGCGACACCGTTAGTAACGACGTCGAATGTGAGCAAGGTGGAAGGACCGGAGACGACTCCTTGGATGTGTCGGGCGTTCACGTCCTGTAGGCGAACGGGAGTCAAGATGTCCGTGGCTGGATCGTGCTTCCACTTGAGCCTGGTAACAGCTGTCAAGAAATGTTAGAGGGTTGGGCTAGGGGAACACGATGGGTGCGTACTCGGCAACAGTTCGTCGCGGGGAAGACCTAGATAAGATTCGGCGAGCGATACGGGGATGCTCGTGTAAGCTTTCGAGATCAAGTTGAAAGCCCGAGTCCGGAACGAGGCTTTTGAGGGTGATGTAAGGAATGGAATTGAAACTTGGCGTGAAAAACACCGTTCTCACCGACAAAGGACTTGACCATGGACGGCCCGAAGACGTTCAGGTCGGCGTCTGCATCTAGGATTTCTGCAAGCGCTCTCGCCCGGACGTAGACTTGGGAGTAGTTCCTCTCAGATGCAGACGCCAACAAATTGAAGAGTCCTTCCGTTGGAGGGTGATGTAGGAGTGGCGAGGGGAGCCGGGTCAATGCAAACATGGCGGGAGGTCTGATGGCAAAGTATCAGCAAGTGCCTAGCGTTTGTAGCTTTGGGGGCATACATATCATCCAGGATTAGATATGACAGCACGAGCGGAGCTGTGAGCAACAGCCGCGATACGTCTGCATCGTGCTCTGTCTATAGATTTCGAATAATGAGGTTAGGGGGCTGCAATTATTGGGGGCATGAGATCCGGGACATACACGGAGATCGTGCAACTCTGCCAACGTAATCAGCCCAGACCAGTCTCTGTCGAGGATCTTGTTGGCGAAGATGGGGAAAACCTCCCTGTAAATCGTGTGTATCTGCGTTGGCTGTGGCTGGGCTGGTGGCTGATCTTCAGGAGTGGCGGCCTCCTCTGCGTCTGTAGTCGGTGGCGCCGTCTGGTCAGCCTCTTCGGGGGCCGTAGTGGGATTCTCGGGGGGTGGGGTTGGCAGATTTCTAGTGGACATGGTCAAGGTTAAGGAGGATGTGAATCCAAATTTCGCGAACAGAGGCGCGTGTGACTGATTGATCGGAGCGCTGCACTCATCAGCATCTCCCCGTCTGCTGCGACCATGGAAGGTTTCGACGAAGAGATCGAGTCGATTTTGTACATGTGTAGGGAGGTTTCAGGTGCGTTGTGCGTTTGTAAATCATCGCGGTAAAGTACTGAGATGTTGCTAGTCTACAAGATTCCTCCACTGAAGAAGAACGAGGGTCACCGAGCTCAGGAATGGGGCGATCTAGGAAATCCCCTCTGGAAGGGAAGGATGAGGATTATCGAGAAAGGCGCAGGTGTCAAGATTATGTTCGAGGACCCAAATACCGGTACGATGCTGTGTCGTCTGAGCGCATACGTTGTAGCTGATCGCACATTAAAGGTGAACGTATGTTGACTTCCCGCGTCTCACTGGCCCCTGGCTGACCGGAACAAAGTTTTCGCCAACACCCCTTACGACCCCGCAAAACCTTCTGTCGAGGGTGTGCTAGACTCATCACGCTATTTCGTGGTCAGGGTCGAGGATGGTGGCCGGAAAGCCTACATCGGTATGGGCTTCTTGGAGAGATCGGATAGCTTCGACTTCAGTACGTCCATGGCACCGGTGATTATGTACCTCTGATCTTACCGCTGGTAAGCGCAGATGTCGCACTTCAAGACTATACCAAGTACGCCGTTGGTCCTACTTATCTCATCGCCTTGGGACTGATTTGTGGCACAGGCGTTGGAAAGCCACGATGAACCCTCCAGAGGCTGAGGCTGAAAAGCCTTCCCCACATCTTCCCGCGGGGCCGAAGAAAGATTACTCGCTGAAGGACGGTCAGACATTCTCTATCTCCATACCAGGCAAAACGAACGCACAGCCGAAGGGTGTATCAGACCTGTTTGGTTCTGGATCTAGTAATTCGGGCGGAGGTAGCGGTGGAGCATTCCCGTTGCTTCCGCCGCCACCTGGGCGTTGACATGCCCAAGCATCGGATGACGGAGGAGTTTTTTTTTTCATCGTGGAAGTTTGTATCATATCTTGCTCAAACCCAGAACGCTACACGGTATCTATATGAGTAACCACGCAAGCGTTGTAGCTTGTTTAGTTCACGTCTGAATGCACGCCTCAGCATGCTGATAACTTACAACCTCGGCCCGCGGGGCGCCGGAGTTTGCCTCAGCCTGATCGGTTCGGATCTCTCTTGCCGAGGACACATTCGAGCTGAAGAACAACGATGCACCACATCTTCCAGATAGATGAACTGGTCAGAGAAATCACCAGACACATGGTTTTGTGGGACATCCCGCAACGCCTTGTGCTCGACTGGGCGCTGACCTGCAAGACGATCTCGGATCCAGCACTGGATGTGTTGTGGGAGACGCAGGACAACTTGGTCAATCTCCTCAAAACCCTCCCCTCAGACGTCTGGGAAATGAATCGCCGTAAGCTGGTGAGTAACTTTTACTGCTCGAATTTCACGCAATAAACCTCTTCCAGCACTTTACTCGCATTCCTGCGCGCTGGGAGTGGAGTCGCTTTGAGAAATATCGATGCCGTATCCACAACCTGCAAGTGAACGAAGAACCACACTGGGATGGACTGTCAACGAGGATCTATCAGCTTCTCGACCTATACTTCCCGAACGCTTCCTTCCTCCCGAACTTACAGAGGCTGACGTGCTTCATCGACTGGGAACACTTCACGTGGATCAAATTGTTCTTGTCCCCGTCCCTCCTCTTTATTGACCTGAACACCTTCGAAAACAGCCCCGATCCAATAGCTGGACCTATACTAGAACTCCTACCGATGGAAACCCTCCAAGCACTCCACCTCGAGGATTTCCTCTTGGACGCCGGGGGTGTACGGACGTTATCGAACTGTTTGCTCAGACTCTCTGGTCCTTTGCAAGACCTCATCACCTATCACAAAATTTCGGACGACGCAGCAGTCCACATATCTCAGCTTTCCAACCTTCGAGTGTTGGGTATCTCATTCAGAGAGTCAAACTTTGCCCTTCCCGAGGCGACAGATATATTCCCCTCTCTGAGGCGCCTCTACGCCCAGGTCGATGGCAACTTGGGTTGGCTCGGCTTATTGAAGGATATGAGAGCCGGGTTGAGATACCTATCCATTAGCTGGGCGGAAGGCTTGGTGCCCCCCGCAGATTTTACCCAGCGGTTGATTTCGGCTCTTCATGCATCCGGTGCACAGGATACGTTGCGTGTCCTACGCATCAACGTCCGCAACCCCTGGAGTATTTCGAGAATGACAATGGAACCCCTTCTTTCCCTCCGCCACCTCACCAACCTGGAAATCCATACGCCATGCCATGTGCACACCTGCGCTTTCGATCTAGCAGACATCGATGTGGCGAAACTGGCCTCGTCCTTACGAAAGCTCGAGACATTGATTCTCGGTGGACCGAGATGCGCGCACCCCTCTCCGAGATTCACAATGGACGGCCTCTTCTTCCTATCAAAGCATTGTACGTCCCTCCTCGGCCTCGGAGTCCACTTTAACGCGCCACAAAGTCGGATATTCGACCACCCAGCCTCCGCCGCGGACGAAGGACGGGTCCCGATACAAAACATTTTCACCCGAGCGAGCAACTGCAACCTACGCTGGTTGTATGTTCACGACCTCCCTTTCCCGACGGCTCCGGACTCCGTTGGGATCATGACGTACTTTCTGATCCATCTCTTCCCCCACCTGGACACGATTGCGCAGACCGGCAGTGTCTCAGGATCGTGGGCGAAAGCTCAACGTGGGATCCATGCATGGCAGGCCTTCCGCCGTGTCACGCTCCCAGCAGGTACTACTTAAGTATCATAATCACTCGTGGCAGCCAATCTGACATTCTGGCAGCGACTCCTGAACCAACCCCCAGTGAGATACATCGCCCGTGATTTTTAACCGAGGAACCTTCACCCAGTCGAGTCCTTGGAAGGACCGCCAAGTTATCAAATTTCAAGTTCCAATTTCGCCATCCCCGGATTGATCGTACCATTCAAAAGTGAGCCGACAAGTTGCACCAGGAGCCCGGCCCGCCCCTCCGAGGCATATTTGCCGAGTGTCCACCAATCGTGTGCTCAGGATCGAAACGGGGCTGGTGTCACCGTAGTCTTCTTGTGATCTCTTCTCTTGGTACACATGTTCGCTCGAAGGGGGGCTCCGACATATCAGCCCGATGTTCTGCCGGGGTCTAGGATCAACGTCGCCACTTAAGGCGGACAATGCCCGTGTTTTGGTAGTCGCACGCCATGAGATCGTGATATCTTGCCTTTCCTTGTACATAACCGCGCAAAGGCGTCGTAGGTAACGAGTTTACCTAATCTACCGATTACTGTGCGCAGGGTTTACTAACGTCGCTTCGAGCGCCTCCATCGAAAACCACGCGGATGATAGGTTCTGTCAAAAATTGAGGACGAGGCTCAGTCATTGAGATCCGAGACGTGGGCGTGCAATGAGTGGCTTGGCTACGGAACCGGCGCCTTCGTAGGGAGCCGGAAACCCCAAAATAGATGATTGACGCCTTGCTGGATCAAGAGGGAAACAAGAAGTCGATTCCCGGGCCCGTTATTACGAAAACCCCCGCGATAAGCATCCCATCGCGCATCGAGGTGAGACCAGGAGACACGCATGTATACACGAATAGTCCAGGATAGGGTCTGGGGGAAGATTCCGCGACAAGTCTGTTAAATGCTGGGACCCGGAGGGGAGATCATGTTTGTCCGTTCGCGGTCCGTCGTGCGGTCCCCGACCAAACACGGGATTTCGCTCACCAATGAAGGCGATCGATCCCGGTAACAATGTGCGCAAATTGCCGAACCGCAACGGCCTTGTTCGAATGCTTGGGTCATGGTTCTCTCGCTCCGCTACCGTCCTTCGCCACCCTAGGCTCTCCGCCGTTTGCACCTCGGCGGTCATGTCTGCACCGTACACGACCCAGCCCCAATGGATCCTGCGTCCGGGTAACCAACAAAAAACCCCATACCACGTCTATCACAAAGATATTATACGGTCGGAGCGAGATGAGAGAGATTATAGGCTGATTCGCCTCCAGAATGGATTGCAGGCAATGCTTGTCCACGACCTCAAAGCTGAAAAAGCTGCTGCGAGCTTGGATGTCGCGGTCGGTCACCTGTATGACCCGGTGCGTGACATATTGACCTCCGCACCATGCGGGGTGTGTTGACTGGGAGCTAGCCCGACATGCCAGGATTGGCCCACTTTTGCGAACATCTGCTGTTCATGGTATGTTGGTTTTGTGAACGAAGCCGGGCGTTACTAATATTGTCGCAGGGAACGGAGAAATTCCCTCGGGAAAACGAATATTCTGAGGTTCGTACCATTTGCACATTTCACGCGCGTACCTTCTCAATACCTGCTGTAGTTTCTCGCGAAGAACAGCGGAGCATCGAACGCATATACCGGCACGTCTAATACCAATTACTACTTCAACGTTGGGACACCGTCCCTGGAAGGCGCCCTCACTCGCTTCGCGGCATTCTTCTGTTGCCCGCTTTTCTCCCCGTCTTGTACCGCGCGGGAATTGAATGCGGTGGACTCGGAACACAAGAAGAACTACCAATCGGATATGTGGCGAATCTTCCAGTTGAATAAGCACCTCACCAAGGATGGACACCCGTGGAATAAATTCGGTACTGGTCACAAGGGAAGTTTGTCCAGGGCGGCGAAAGACGCCGTTCGCGCGGCTGGGAGTGCTACTTCCTCCCGTGTTCCATCCCCCTCTTCCTCCACGGGATCCAGTATCGGTGACGCGGAGGACGGAGGACCGGTAGGCAGGGAAACCAGAAGACGGCTCATCGAATGGTGGACCAATGAATACAGTGCCAACAGAATGCGGCTGTGCGTCGTGGGCAAAGGTAAGCTTTTCCCGACATAAACCTCGGACCGTGATTGATTATGTTCTAGAATCTCTGGATGAGCTCAGTGATATGGTATCAAGGTTGTTTTCCGATATCCCAAATCGTGGGGTTGAGTCCCTCCCAGCTATACCCGATCACCCGTTCGGACCAAATGAGAAGGGTGTAAGTCAAGGACATCACCACCTTCTGAACACAGCTCATTTCTGAAATAGACCATGGTTTTTGTACAAACAATCATGTCCTTCCACGCCATCGAGGTGTCATTCCCACTCTCGTACCAGCCTGCAAGATGGAAATACAAACCCGCAAATTTCCTGGCTCATTTTGTTGGTCACGAGGGTCCCGGATCATTGCATTCCTATCTCAAACAGAAGGGTTGGTTAACCGGCCTGAGCTCCGGGCCTCAGAATCTAGCACGGGAGTTTGCCATGTTTAAGGTCACCCTACATCTCACCCGCGAAGGTTTTTGTGAGTCCTTCATCACGTCATCGCTGAGTGAAGTTTGGTATAACGTGTCGTTACAGCGAACTACCGTGATGTTATCCTCGCCGTTCACAAGTACCTGTCGCTTCTCAGATCCTCAGAGTTTCCTCCTTGGTATCAGAAGGAACTCAGCATCATTAATGCGACAAGGTTCCGATTCGCCGAGAAACAGCGCCCGGATGATTATGCAGTCTGGGTGTCAGAACACATGGCGTGGCCTGTTGAACGCGATACTGTGCTGAGCTCCGCCCAGCTCGTATCGGAATGGGACGAATCCGGCGAAGGAGAGAAAGAAGTCAGGGATATCTTGAACACCCTAACCGTTGATGAAGGCAGGGCGGTCGTGATGGCCCGACCTGATGAATTTCAAGGCGTGTTCGGGGCCGAAGACAAACCTTTGAACTGGGAGTCGGAACGTTGGTACGGAACGAAGTATTTGGTGGAAAGGTTTAGCGAAGAGTTCGCCTCCAGGGTAAGAATCACTCCAAAGCGTAGCGCGATAGCAAGTGAACTTCTTTAGGCTCGGGAACCCAACGATATACCGGAATTATATCTCCCGGAGCGAAATGAATTCCTCCCAGAAAATTTGGATGTTCACAAAACGGACGTCACACAGCCCGCAAGGCGGCCTCATCTTATTCGCGAAAATCCACTCTTACAGCTGTGGCACAAGAAAGACGATAAGTACTGGGTGCCGAAAGCTCAAGTTCGCATCGACATCCGCAGGTGTGTTTATGCAAAACTGCACCATGCCATCATGAATCTGACGAGCGTCCAGCCCACATGCAAATACTTCGCCGAGGGCATCAGTCATGACAAGGTATATATGTTTTGCACAACACCTACTTCGTCAACCTCACCGTGATATTCAGGCTTTTTGCGGACCTTGTTGGTGACTCCTTGACCGAATTCTCTTACGACGCCGATCTCGCGGGACTTTCGTACAACTACGCATCTCATTCGTTCGGGACATACCTTCACATCGCAGGGTATAACGACAAGTTGCCGGTCCTCTTGCGTCATATATTCGAGAAGATTAAGGGTCTCGAGGTCAAGCCGGAACGACTGAACGTCACGAAGGAACAGGTATGGCTTTGCATGCAATTGTCCGGACCGTGAATGACGACACTTTTCAAAAGCTCAAACGGAATTGGGAGAACTTCTTCTTGAGCCAGACATTTCAAATTTCCGAGTACTACGGAAAATATCCCTTCTACGAGAACCTCTGGCTGTTAAACGAAAAGCTCCCAGAGATTGCTTGTAAGTAAAAGAGAACTCCACTCTTCCTGGCCCCCGTTAAACCCCGTCTAGCTATCACTGCAGAGGATCTACAGGCCCATGCAAAGAAACTCCTCTTGGATGTCAACCTGAAAATTCTGGTTATCGGTAACATGTACAAGGAAGTGAGTGAACTGTGCTCATTCGCGGCGCCCCACGTATCGACCTATTTACCCCGGAACAGGAAGCAATGAATCTTGCCGATGTTATTGAGAAAATCCTCGATCCTACACCAGCAAAACCTTCAGAATTGATCGACCGTCCGCGTATCCTTCCTCCAGGCAGGTCTCCTATGTAGAATCCAATTTACAATTCGCTTACGAGGATCCAGGGTCAAATTACATCTGGACGATGCCGGTTCCAAATCCCAACGAGCTCAATTCCAGCTTGACATACTACGTACACCTTGGCTCCCACAATAACCCACGCCTCCGGGTCGTTGGTTCTTTGCTGGTGCAGATGCTCTCCGAACCTGCTTTCAACGTGCTCCGTACCCAAGAGCAACTGGGATATGTCGTTGATTGTTCGCAGTGGGCGTTACCTGGGGATGTCCATTTCGGCATAAGGATTTTGGTCCAAAGCGAACGGCATCCCACGTATCTGGAGGAGCGCGTTGAAGCCTTCTTGGACCATATCAAGTCCAAGCTGGAGACCATATCCGAGAGCGAGTTCCTGGAGCAGAAAACTGGGCTTGAAAGAAGATGGAGGGAAGGCGCAAAGAACCTCGGGGAGGAGATGGCCAGATACTGGGCTCACATCGAGTCAGGGGTCTTTGATTTCTACCGGCGTGAGTATTTTGGTCAAACCGTTCCGAAGTCGTACGCTAACATCCGTTCATCCAGGGGGGAACGATGCCGATGTGGTGAGGGACGTTACGAAGGAAGAAGTGTTGTCACTCTTCTTAACGAACGTACACCCATCGTCCTCCCAGAGGGCCAAGCTCTCTGTCCACTGTGTCTCTCGCAAGCCCCGCCCCAAGATCCTCTCGTCGATGGCGCTCTTGGAGGTGGATGCTGCGCTGGAGAAGCACGGGATCACGTTGCCTATCGACTGGATGGACAAGCTTCCGGAAGCTGATACCGTCGATGGCACCCTGCAAGTGCTGAAGGAGATCATCAACGATCCGGCCGCCGCTGTTGTCGTGGAGAATGAACTCGCCGCACTGGCAGAAAAGTATCCCGACGACAGCGATAGACACGGCATTTTGCCGACGGGATATGTTACTATCGATGATCCCAAGAAATTCAGGGATTCTCTGCAGGTTGCCGAGGGGGCTGTTCCGCTGGTTGATTGGGGTGACTTACCTGTGTCTAGAATCTAGATTTTAGTCCTTCTCCGAGCGCATGTGCTTACTGTTTTGCCAAATACCAATGATATTGCTCCAGGACACGAAATGGGTTAAAACATAGTTCGCGTAGCAAGATTACAACAGAAACTGACTCGCAGCGGTATTTACCGCGTCAGGGGTGGGTAATTTAAGCGGGGATGATAACAAGGGGGAACTGCGCCGACAGCAAGAATATGTGAAGTACCAGCACCTCAACAGCCTCAGACGTGGTCATGGAGGATCGTCCAACCGTCATTTCTTCCTACCATTCTTTCCGGCCACTGGTTTGCCATTGGCCTGCGATTGTTGCTGGAGATATTGTTGCTGATCGTAGTCCTTGGACCTCCTGAACAGAAGGACATGGGGTTCAGGCGCTATCGAAGGGTCGGTGAGTTCGCTTTTCGGCCGCGCGACCGCAAGACCGCGGACATACCGTGAATCTCGTAATGGACCCAACCCAAGCTCTGTTGGATGCCAATTCCTCGCCATTCGTGATCCGCGAGGAGGCGAAGGGTGCCAGTATCATCGTTGTTGAAGTAGCTCTTAGGAATGAGCTTGAAGAGAGGCTTCGGGAGGATTACATGTCGGTACTCGTACTGCTCGTCTGAATATCGATCGGAATAGTGGATCCTACGGAACATGGCCCTGGTGTGTTAGATACGAAAGTGGCGAGTGGACTGTGACAAACCTCTCAATGTATTCGTTGATCTTCGCTTCGTCGGGCTTCTCTCCCCTCTGTGACATCGTAGGTCGACCGTGCTCGGGATATTAACCAGGACACGCGCGATAGCCTCAGTCGTCGCGAGAATTGGGTGTTGTGCAGCGAGGATAATGACTGTCCGTCACAGTCACGCGTCACGACTTTCCGGCTCGGCTGATCGTCGCTAGTCGGAGCCGGAGCGCTCGGAGTTAGAACTGGCGGGATCGTCTTTCTTTTCGTTACCACTTCCACCCTCCCTTCGAATATGCATCGACAGGCTTTGTTCGGTCAACAGCAACGCCCCCAGCCGTTTTACCCTAGTAATGATCAGATGGTTTTGCATGGAGCTAGGCTCTCGGACGATGATTCCTTTGGAGGTGAGAATCCAAAGATAGATCGCGTTTCCGGATTGTCGACCTCGTCTCGATAGGTGTTTCGTCGCCCTGTCCCCCGGAAAGACATCCATCTGGGATAGATGCGGTGTACGGCCATGTGGATGCTACAACATTCGACGATTATGCTGATGATATCGATGAATATCCCGAGTACCGCGACGAAGTTAACTTTAATGGAACTAGAGATCCCTCGCGCCGGGATCAAGGAACTTGTGCGTTGTGATGCCGAGAGGTTCGGAATTTGCTCAAGCCTTTGAAAATGTAGTTGGCGACGTCGGGACTTCGTTTGGGCACCAACAGCCACCTCCCGCGGCATACAACGCGCCTCGCCGCACAGTTCAAGCACAACACAATCAGTTTGCACTCAACCATGCGGAAGGCTCTGATCAACGAAGACTTCAGAATCCTCGTATGGTGAATGGATCTCACCCTTCAAGAAATGTCTCGATGCAACCTTTTTACACCATGGCCGATCAACACGTCCAAGGGAATATCATACCTCAACATGATGTTCGCACACCTTATAACCGGCTAAGTTCTCACGGGATCCGGCTTCGACCCGTCTCTGATCTTCGTATGCCATCCTCTCGTCATCAGCACCGTGTTCTCACGTCACTCCTCCGCTAGCCGATGCTTATCGCGGTCTGTTTACATTTGGTGTCTTTAACGCTATCCAGTCCACCTGCTTCGATAACGTGAGCCCTTCTATCTGAATTACCGCCCGCTTGTTCAACAACTCTCCATATAGTTGATGCACACTGCGCAAAACTTGGTAAGGCAAAGGTAGTTCATCGGTGCTACCGTTACTGACTCCATCCACCAGGTTATATCCTGTCGGCTGGTTCATTCTCACTGGTCGAACATTCCCTGATACACACCTACAGCTCCCACCGGAAGCGGGAAAACAGTGTTGTTTGAGCTCGCAATGATACGGATGCTACAGGACTCTGGAAACAATCCGAGTGTAGCCAAGTGTGTATATGTGGCACCGACAAAGGTTGGTTGATGTTCCCTCGAGAGTTTTGTGTCACATACATCATGCTTCCAGGCTCTATGCTCGGAAAAATTCAACGAATGGACGAAGAAGTTTTCCGGCCTAGGGATTGCGTGTACGTCGTTTGAATCCATATCCTCCACCGTCGGTAACAGGCAATAAAGGTTGCGAGCTTACGGGAGATACGGTCGTGTTTGGGAAAAGTCCGTGGGGGGATGCTAAAAAATCATGCATAATGTAAGTGTCATCTTCTCACGGACTATTGGTAGTGACTAATATCCACCTAGTGTCGCTACGGTACGGCTTTTTCAGTCGACTATATGCGTCGTTCCTGAACCCTCACAGGCTGAAAAATGGGACGCCCTGACGCGTAACTGGTAGGTGGCATCACTACTCCTCCAAATGGAGTCTTGCAGACCTCGGTACAGGAAAGACTACAACGGAATACTGTCCCAGATAAAACTTTTTCTTGTTGACGAGGTACGGGCATTCGAAGTTAGGTGTATTGCGGATGAGGATCAACTCTTGAACCGCAGGTCCACATCCTGAATGAACCCCGCGGCAGTACTCTCGAAGTTGTGGTATCGAGGATGAAACTGCGAGGTAGTGGGGTACGGTTCATTATGGTGTCCGCGACAGTTCCGAATATCCAAGACGTTGCCGCGTGGGTTGGAGCTAACCAAGAAGGTTCTCCCAGCCAAGTCTTCGAGGTTAGGCCCGTCGCTTCTAGTACCTTCACGGACCTCTGACGCACTGTAGTTTGGGGAAGATTTTCGCCCGTGCAAAATCTCACGATTCGTATATGGCGTCGAACGGAAACGAGATCAGAATGACTTTGTTTTTCAAAGGACCCTGGACTTTAGGTTGTTCGGGATATTACAGAAGCATATCACGGACAAGCCAATTCTCATCTTTTCATCCACGCGGAAAAGTATATGTTCGATCCCCCCTGCCATGCGCTCATCTCACGCGTTTCGCCAGATGTTTTTGCGACAGCCGAACAACTCATTAGCGATTACGATGCAGCCGTAAAATCGAGGAAACCTCTCCCTTGGACGCGGCCACGCAGGTAGGTGCCGACCCTTGCTTTGAGTGATCTGTTAGTAACCTGCGGTAGTCTTAATACCAAATTCGATGACAATCGCCTGGAAAGTAAGTCTACTCACTCTTATGATGCACACACACACCTTGATGATAATGTCGATAGAACTTTCTGCCGCCGGTGTTGGTGTGCACCACGCCGGGATGACCCTCGATGATCGTAGGGCAACGGAGGATCTATTCTTGAAGAGTATGTTGAAAGTCGTTGTATGCACCTCGGTTCGTAGTACCGCTGTCCCTTCTGCAGCTGCTCTAAGACATCCCGACAGACACTGGCGGTTGGCGTGAACCTTCGTGCGTTACTTCTCTAATCGCGCTGGATACGGGAGAACTCATCGTGGACGTGCAGCTGCTCACACGGTCGTCATCAAGGGTGTGAAGCTGTTCAGGGACGGGGTTACGAAGGAATACACTGACTTGGAAATTATGCAAATGATCGGCCGAGCGGTGAGTACTACCTACCATCCCGTTACTTGGTTTCTGATCTCCGCGTAGGGTCGCCCTCAATTTGGTAAGTCTTCGCAAAACCCAGTTTTGCAAGGAAATGCAGGCTTAATCCCGAGCAGATAAGGAGGGACTCGCGATAATAATATGTGAATCTCAGCTCGAGGCAAAGTACAGAAATTTAGCTCAAGGAACCACGCTTCTGGAATCGAGTCTCCATGTCAACATCGCGGAGCACGTAAACTCCGAAATAGGACTTGGGACAATCACAGACATCGAATCTGCGAAAGCGTGGCTTCGCAACTCATTCCTCTTCCAACGCCTGCAACGCAACCCGAAGCACTACGCCGTTGGGAAGGACGAGCAGCAGACTTGGCAAGAACGTTTGGACCAGATGGTCCTGGATAGTGTCACGGAGCTCAAGGCCAGCAAGTTGGTCGAAACTCCCGAAGATGGAGAAGAACACCAGTTGCGGTCAACCGAGTACGGTGATGTCATGAGCAAGGTAAGGAGTTTTCTCCTGGCTCTAGCTGCGATGGCTCATATCCACCCAGTTCTACATCAAACAGAATACGGTCAGCGAAGTTTCTCGAAATGACTCCGCGCAAACTAAATCCTCGAAGATGAAAACAATTATGGGCCTCGACTGGAATGCGGGGGTTCGACAAATCGTGAGCGGTTTTCTTTGAACCGAGTTTATCCCGGCCTCACAAAGCCATCAGCTCGAGACATTGTCAGCTTCGGACGAGTGAGTAGTTCTTAGTTCATCCGGCTATGACCTTATAACCGTTCGAAGGTTTTCGGAACTCAAAATCCGGAGCGGCGAGAGGCAGGTATGCGATATTGATTGCGGTAATTCAGAATTCTGTTTACCCCTTGCAGGTTTTGAACCACCTTCGAACTCAAGACGAAATTCGATTTACGTTGAAGAAGGTGGAGACCATACAAGACAAGGTTTTCCTTCTGATACAGGTTGGTCTGTTGGCTCATTATACGGGAAACTGACACCTGTGTAGGCTGTACTGGGGGGAATATCTCTTGGCGCTCCTGAGTTTAAGGGTCCTGACAGTCAGCTCACGCTCGAGGCGTTTACCGTATTCCGTCACGTTGGGCGGATTGCTCGAGGTGGGTAACCTCTTTCATCTTACCCAGTTGAATCACGTACGGGGCACCGCCAGTCCTGGCCGAGGTCGCAATTATCCAGCGGTCGGGGGGGTTGGTTAGGTATGGACTTGAGTGGTAAGTCGCGGTATGCGCTCATTTTTCAGACGCAACCGTTCACGAGCGTTTTCAGCCTTCGGATTTTGTCTGCCAAGGCTTGGGAAGACCGTCCAATCGTGTTGCGACAGATTGACCAGATTGGTGATAAATCGTCAGTAGCGTTTTCGTTCTTAGACCTGGTTGCTGAATTGTTGACTCGCTTCTTTAGCATAAAGGTGGGCCGTTACGCCTCCCCCAATCGATGAATGCTTACTGGAGCGTAGGTCCTCGCCGAGCATGGGATTACATCTTTCGCGACCCTTCGAAAACAACCGCCAGAGCGAATCGAACTCGTGCGTTATTGTCGAGCTTTTTCTTTCACCGCGGTTTCTCACTGTGGCAACATAGCTTCTGAACCGGCGCGCTCCATTTGGCCACATTATTCTTGATCAAGCAGCAAGATTTCCGCAGTATCATTTGCACATCACCCAGAAATCGGTCAAATCGCATCAGGGACAAGGCCCCGTGGAAGTCACACTCGAAATTCAGTGCGGACTCGGTGTGGAATTACCGAAATCACAGCAGAAAAAAGGTAAAGGTCGAACGTATGAAATGACTTCAGTCGTCACCGTCACCTCCGACAATACCTTTGTTGATTACCGAAGGATTCCGTACGTCCACTCAAGGGTCATCATTTGGCTATGATCTGATACGTTGAATAGGACTCGCTCGCTCGTGGATACAAAAACTTTCACGGTATTTGCGGAGCTGACAAAACACAGCCAATCTGTGGTCACAATTATCAGTTCGGTAAGGACAGATCTTACCGGATTTTGGTTTGTTACTTACCTGTCGTAGGAAACAATCGCGGGGGATGCCGTTTGGCGGTCCTTCAGACCTGAAATTCCAGGAAGCGAATACCCTACTTTGAATACAAAACCTCGGGCCACCGGACAGGACTCTGAGGAATACGGGGAAACCGTGGACCTAGGGAACTCTCAGGTCACATTTAACCCAGAAAACTTCCATGGGTCTCGCTTCTCTAGTCCCAGTCCCATTCCAAGTGGAATTCGAGCGACAAAGTCCCTTGTGGACTCTGGGAGGTCCAATTCGAGGGAAACAAAAGCCAGAACATATTATGAAGGATGGAAGCCGGAACAGTTGTCCAACGGAAACTATAGGTGGGTCCCCCACCTCAACCTATGTCCAGATCCTTACCTTGTTTTAGGTGCAACCACACCTGCAAGGATAGGAATAACTGCAGGCACATCTGGTACTCTTGTGTCCATCACATCTTAGGACTTGCTCAACATTTTGCAGCTGTCGGGAAGGGCTGAAGAACCCACCACCACCTCCTAAGTCAAAGGCAGCACCAAAGCCTGTGGTTGAACCAGGGAGAACGAAGGCACCTGGTAAGGACGGGTTTTCACGTGTCATCCAGCCAACCTCTGGAAGATCAGTCCTGAACGCTCTGGATACCCTATTTCCCGAGGCTTGCAAGAAAACCACCCTCACTACCTCTCAATTGGGCACTTCTGGTGCTGCCTCTACCTCCCGTGTTTCCAAGCCATGTAAAAAAGCGGAAATCAAGTTCTCTGACGACAATACCAAAGGATCTCTCATTACACATGCACCATCTACCCTCGAGATCATCAACAACATTCATTCTCCTTCCCCTGACTTTGATTGCAACAGCATGGATGACTTGATTCGTGCTGCACCTGACTCTGCTCTGGATGGTGATACATATGCTGTGGCTGAGGACTTGGTTGTTGATGATATGGAAGAGATCTCATCCCCTCCTGACGTTCCACAGACATCTCGGAAGCATCTCCGTCTTTCACCTCCTGGACCCGAGCCAATAGCTAAACGGATGAGGAGGATCAGTGATTGGCAAGGCGACATTAGCCGGCGTAGGTTCGGACCCGTGCGTTCGGATTCTGTCCAGGAAGTGGGTGTCTCCTCGGCAGACATCGACTGGGATGGTTCTTGACCTGGGTTCGCTATGTAGGCTATCGATTCAACCTTCAAACCTCCTTCTCCGCCTCTCTTCCTTCTTGGGAGCAGCGATGGGAAGGTCAGCCATTCGGCAGATACTGGCGGTCTGGCTTTATGGTCTCCCGGTCCCGAGGTCGAAGATGCTGTTACTGTTGACTCAGGAATGCGGTCTGGAACTGAACATGACAATCTGAAGGGCGTCTATGCTGGTGTAGATTCTCTGCTGGACACTACTGCTAAGGAACACACTGGAAACGTCGTTATCGAGGAGGACGATCCCCTAGCGGAGTTCGAGGCCTGGGTCGCAAGCGGTGCTGTTCATATCGTGGATAAGTTGTGACTATGCATTCGAAACCCCGTCTACAAAAACCTCTGATTGTATGTAAGATTAGTCAAACGATGTAGTGTAACGCTGAAGGGGGTGAATAATTATAGTCCTGTCTCTGGTGCTGGTGGGTCGACGAAAACCTGCAGTGAACCATTAAACCTCTCATCAAACGTAACTGGTGCTCCAGGCTTGATGATATCCCAACCAGCAACATCGCTCCTCCACCTCAGCTCCTTCTTCAACCTCTCCGCGCGTAGTTCCACCTCAGTGGGTGGGGGGTAATTGACCTCGTCTTTGGTAGGTTCCCGAGTACCCCTGGCGAGATCTCGAGCGGTTTTGAGTTTATCGGGAAGAGCTTTGTAGTACCCCGTCCGAATTTTTTCGATGCTCTCCGCGTACTTTTTCATGGAAGACTTGTAGTAGTGTTCGGCGTCCAGTCCGTGGTCGAGATCCGTGGAAAGTTCAAACGGACGAGCTTGGGATTTGATCAATCGGTACGCGCATTGAGCTCCAGAAAGCACTTTTTGGCGTTGGTTGAAGAAGTCCCAGACCATATGAGGAAGTTGGAGGAATCCGAGGTAGTTCGTGAAAGGAACGAAGAGAATGGGAGGCTGCTGAGGGATAGAAGCCGGTGGTATATTGAGGTGCTCAGGGATCGAGGACGGTGAGGAAGAGGAAGACTTGGTGTGCGGTGGGGGGCGAAGGTATGGTGGTGTGAATAAACCGGTGGAAGGGGGAAGGCGAGATTTCGTGGGGAGCGGTTCACCGTCACTGAGATTTTCTGTGTCCACCGTGGAGGCTGGCTCGTCTATCTCGTCGAATTTGCCATCCGATTCCAGTTCACGAGCGAGCTGGTCTTCCTTATCGACCTTCTCGAGCCCGTTGGTCCATCCGCGTCGCAGACCCTCCATGAACTCTTTGAATGTCGGTCGGCCGACCAGGACGACACCACCTTCCAGTTCGCGCTGACGTTTGGCCTCTGGTGACTGGTCGCCAACCTTGACAATGATACTCTGTTTGGGAAGATCTATGCCCGCCTCCAGACGTCTGCGAGACTTAATTTCGTCCGCAACGTGCGAAGCTATGTCACCGTAGCGTTTTCCAATGATCATGTGAAAGTCCACGGCAGCGGCCACAAGTATTGGCTAGACAGCGATGTATGAGCACCGCGTTTGGGAGTAGACAAATGCACGTACCTTCACGTATTTCCTGAAGTACTTGATGGCTCGGTCTGAATCCTCATCGTCCGGCCATTTTGCGCCGTAAACCGTGACTTTCCTCGGGTAGTCATGACTGTGCAGAGGAACCTCAGCAAGCTCCTTCACCTTGTCTACATAAGCCTGGCGAATCGTTTTGCACTGTCGCCTGTCGTATAAATAATAGCCCGTGACGGTGGAGGTAACGCCGATGAAGATGAGCCAGTTCCGAGAGGGCAGCTTGGGTCGTTTGGAAAGCCATGACTGAGGGATACCGGTGTACTTGAGAGCAGCCTTTATGCCGGACTCCTGGACTTGGGGAGGGGCGGGAGTCGCGCCATTGGAGGACATTGGCTTGGACACGTCGCGGACTTCCTTGAGGCTTGGGCTCAGTTCCGTCGCGGAAGCGGCTTCGGAAGATATTTTCGATCACGTGACATCGGGGTGCGGAAAAGTCCTCCGCGCTCATCTGTGACCGTGGACAACGAATTTGGGGTGATTTGGTCTGCGTTCAGTTCGGCCAAGATAAAAATTATCATAGGAGATCTCAAGAGGCCTGCAGGGACGAAATTAACTGATTTACTGCGTTAGGAGCGTGAACACATGTCCATCTACGTGAGATATAGACTTTGATCGCTTTGTGACTTATCGGGACGGGATTTCGCAATAGTCACCATAAGCCCAAGAGTGTAGGGAACATCAGACTCGAGAAATGCGAGGATGTTATCGACTTTCGCCGAGTCCCCGGGCGACTCCTTATGCGTGGATTCTGCGCCATCCAACAGTGGCGGGAGAATGAATGTCGCCCACCAAGTTTTGACCATCGGTGGCCCCAATACTTCCTGATGTATGTCTGCAACGAAGGTATGTGTGGGGGACAATTAACCATGGCTACGCAGAAGCGCGCTGAACACACGTCAAAGACGTGAGGGATCCTGTTGAGGTCCGACTTCCAACCGGCAACCGCATCCTTCCCATTCCCCGCACGAAGGAACAGAAAGACTCTATTTCACCCACCCTGTTTGGTTGCCCTCCCCCAGCAGTCCTGCAACCGAGGAAACGACAGGCGGAAGCTATATGTAAACCTGGAATATCTCATCGTAGAAGAGGAGAAAAACCACCTGGATCATGGTGAGGAGGACACTAACGGAGCCAAAAACAGTCGTGGCTGCTGTGATGTTCAAGAGCTCCTTTGCGGGATCCGAATCATCGATGACCACATTCAGCGAGGAGAGAATACCATCCGTTGGGACCTGCCTGTCATGGTAGAAAAGCAAGGTACGCCCCGTGCGAACTGACTCGATCTGAAGGGGATTCAGTTCAATCGAATGCGATCGGCTAGTGATCGTAGTGATTGCCCAAAATCTTTCCTGGTCTACTCATGGGCGTTTCTTTGATTCCGGTTGACCATCCTGGTTGCTACGTCGGCCCCGCTCTTTCGAAACACTCGTCACCTGGCCTCCTCTTCCCAACCACCGACCTCTCTGTCAAACCCGCGTGTCTGTCCTAATGTCAGCTAGTTGACCACTGGCGAACTTGCCGGGGAATACCTTACCCCGCCTTGCCGGAAAAAGTTCAATTCGAGCTCGTCGTGCGATGCTAGCCGTCGTTATGCCCAGGTTGCTCCAATAGTTGTCACTCATCGAGAGCTTCTAATTCGGTTCTGGCCAACGAGGACCGCGAGCCGTCCTCACCGATCTCTGATGCGGTGCGTAGAAGAATAGATATCGAAATTGTGGACATAAGGGTAAAAATTGTACATTTTAAGCCAATGGAATCGATAGTCAGTGAACTCAATATCCCCGTTTCAACCTCTCATTCTCCTCCCTCAACAGCCTATTCTCTTCCCTCAACTCTCCCAGGTCCTTTGCATAGGCATCCATGACGTCCTTCATATCCTTTTTCCAACTCCTTCCCATCCTAACCATATCTAGATGCATACCGACCAACTCCGTCCGCATATCCTCCTGGTAATCATACATCACGTCTCGCATAATTTGGTGAAGCATATTGTGGACATTCGCAATCGACGAAGGTGCACCTCCCGTGTGTTGCATGTCTTCCAGCCCGCTGCGTAGAGGTGATGGTACGGGAGGCCATGCCCCGGAATGTCGCCGCATGCCATGTCGAGCTGGTGTGACCTGCAGAGTCGTTTCCTTTTTCTTAGAAGACGTATTGGAGACCCCAGTATAATTGTCCTTCTGGTTTTCGAGTTCTTCGATTTTCCCCTCCTCTGCATCGCTGACGCTGTCGAACCCAACCTGCCGCCGAGCATGTCGTTTGGTGGCGATTTCAACGTCCCAGTCATCGTCTTCGTCGTCTGTGGACTGTAGGTTGAACGTTTCCCCCGATACCTTACCCCTGAACGGTGTTACAGGGAGGTTTCGGACGTGTGGTTCAGGTGAAGTCGAAGGGGTTGTAGACTTCCGCGAGGAGGAAGTCGTACTTGCGCGCAGCTTCGAAGACGAGGCTGCGTAAGCTGACAACCGGTCAGACTGCCTTCCCGAGGACGATGGCGAGGTGACGGAATGTGGTTTGGTTCTTCGGGATGTAGTAATTGAGATAGAAGGTGCAGTAGACAGGGGTCGACGAGAGGCGGGTTTGGTATCTACTGCACTTGTGGATACAACCCGTCTTGTGGGTTCAGCCGTTGGCCGTGTCTTGGGTAGAAGGGGCGACTTCGAAGTGGTCTTCGTCGGTGGTTTGGTCACCTTGACCTCTTCCGGGGATTCACCTTCTGTATCCGCCAGAAAGAATCAGTACCAATCCTTGTGACGAGTGAGTTGGGGCGTACTGTTTTTTTTCGGAGCCTTGGCGGCAGCCGTAGTACTTGACGGTTTTCGAGGCAAGGGCGAAAACACCTTCGGTTTGGGTGGAGCTGTCTTGCTCGAGGAGGGGGTGTTCGATAGGGTGGATGCTGACCTCCGTATCACCGGTGGTGATCTGACGCTCGATCCACGAACAACTCCAGAGACGGTGCGCTTACGGACCGGGGTCGGTACCGGTGACTCTTTGGATTTGGCGGACAAAGCGGGGACAGGGGATTTGGCAGGAACTGGCTGCGAGGGTGGTCGCCGTTGCGGAGTTGTTCTCGTGTTCTGGTCCTGTTGGATCAGTGGTCTCCGCAGGGGTTGTTTAGACGAGGACTCGGAAGCGGGAGTCGGCGGCTTTGCCTTTACGCGTTGATCAGCTGGGCTCTGGTTCAAAGGTGACGAATAACGAACCTGAACTACGAGACATTCGACGCGGCTGCCAATCCCGCTAGCGGGGATTGACTTTGGTGTTTTGTCTAGCGACCGCAGGTCGACCACCAAGAGCTTGCCGCCATCGGTCCCAACATACATAGCCGCGCCTTCGGGAGAGAAGACCAGCGAAGTGACGCGGGTCTTCACGTCCACCATCTTAAAAAGCCTATATCAAAGTCAGCACGGGCACGAATCTGGACACCCAATGTCCCATACCCTTTCTCCTTCTCAAGATCGACGAGATGTACGGTCCCCCCCTCGCAAGCGACAGCAACAAGCGTCTTGCTGTATGGACTGCATGCGAGCGAGACAACGTCACCATTGGCGCTGCTTCCAAGAGGAATGGTTCTGGTGGGGCTGGAGGGTCTGGTTATGTCGTAGACATAGAGCACTTGGCCAGACCCAACGATGAGCTTCGTCCGGATGTGCGGGGAAAATATGCACAACGAAGGCTCTTCTGATGATTGGGGTCGCCCCCGTAACGGCGTGTGGGAGTCGCTTTCGAGGTTGTGGATATACACCATGGTCTGGGAAGTGGAAGCAAGGACAGCACCATCGTTTGAAACCGCGAGGGAGGTTACTGGTGATGTGTGGACGTTAATTGCCTTCACGATACCGTAGTCGCCAGAAAGTGGAGTGGATCCCAGGACGGCGATTCTGTTTGACAATGCACAAATGATGGTACCGTTATCCTTTGCAACGATACATGCCTGCAACTCTTCCTCGTCCGAAGAGAAGACAGTGTCCACCGTAGAGCCCCTATCATTGTACTTGCGTATCCCATCAGAGAATACCAAGAAGAGTGTCGAATTATCGGAACTCCAAGTCCCCGCCAGGGGTCTTGGGATTAAGATTTTGGGGTTTGAGGACAAGAGAGACGACGTGCGTTTAAGAGATACCGTGGCTGGGAACAGCAGATGCTCTGTGGTCGCGAGAGCGAGCGTCGTCATGTCGGTGGCGGGTTCGGTGTCGGGAAAGAAGGTCTAACAAGAAGTTCGCGACAAGTTGATTGTTCAACGCGTCGCGTCACGTGCTTTGCGGGAACCACGCCACCGGCAAAGACCGCACCGTTTGTCGCCCGACACCGGTCTTAGCATTACCCCCATCTTCCTTAATGGCTGCCCTCGCTGCGTGAGTCCCTGATTAGTGTAAGCTATGGATGCACGGTCATTGACACACTTACCTAGACTCCTTCCAATCCCAGTACACTCGGTCGCCGTAGAAGATGATGTCGACGAAACTCCTTCTCAACCATCCCAGTCTCTAATCACACGAAATGTCATTCCACCATACGGGCAGCGGGCCGGGTGGAAGCCATCAACTCCAGACGACTTTGGTGCGTGGTATGCTATTTGTTGGGCCCAAATCTGCAGCTAATTGGTAGCCTTGAAGGCGATGGCGGTGCATATCCCGAATGTCATATCGCTCAGTACCCGCTAGAGCTTGGCCGGAAGAAGGTGAGAGTGCTTTGTTTAAACGACTTCATCAAGCTCTATTAATAGCTCCCTGGAAGACTGCAGCAGGAAACACTCTTGCGCTTCAAGTCGATTCTGAAGGCAATGTTCGTTACGACGCGATCGCTCAACAAGGCCAACGGGATGGAAAAATAGTCCATTCGCAGTTCAAAGACCTCGTTCCACTCGCGTATCGCAAAGATCTCGCTGACTCAGACCGGACAATGGAGCGTCCCTCGGAAGAGGATGTTGCCACAACAGCGGAGAAAACCAAGGCCGCTCTTGAAAAAATTACCAACGGAAAGATCAAGGCTGCGCAACCAAAGCATGTTCCGGATAGTCAGGGAAAGACGACGTTCATTCGGTACACCCCTGGTCAACAGAATGGCGCGAATGGCCTGAAGCAGCGGATTATCAAAATGTCCGAAGTCGTGGAGGACCCCCTGGAACCCCCTCGCTTCAAGCACAAAAAAGTCCCCCGCGGCCCTCCCAGTCCGCCGCCTCCCGTTCTCCACAGTCCTCCGCGCAAGGCTACTGCTCAGGAACAGAAGGAATGGATGATCCCGCCATGTATTTCCAACTGGAAGAACAACAAGGGTTACACAATCCCCCTTGACAAGCGTCTCGCGGCCGACGGGCGTGGTCTTCAAGATGTTAGTCGTTACATCCACTTGATATGTCCAAGCTAATTTTTTTTTCTCCTCCCAGATTCACATCAACGACAACTTTGCCAAGTTCTCGGAATCTCTGTACATTGCTGATAGGCACGCTCGAGAGGAAGTCCGCCAGCGCTCTCTTATGCAACAGAAACTTGCGGAGAAGGAGAAAGCTCAGAAGGAGGAGAACCTCAGGATGTTGGCCCAGCGTGCTCGGGAGGAACGTTCTGGATTCGCTCCTTCAAAACCTTCTGCCGCGGCGACGGCGCAGAGCCGTACTGCTATGAAGTCTGGGCTCGCTGAATACGGAAGCGACAGTGGTTCAGAGTCCGAGGCTTCAGACCGGGAAGAAAGGAGAGGCGATGAAGATTCAGAGGAGGAGGAAGCCGCCAAACTTCGTGAGGAGATGAGGAGGGAGAAGAGGAGGGAACGTGAGCGAGAGATGAGGATGAGCAATATGGGAACTGAGCAGCGGGCCAAGATGCTTGCTCGTCAACAGAACCGAGACATTTCCGAGAAGGTCGCTCTGGGTCTAGCCAAGCCAACAATGTCGAAGGAGTCGATGTTGGACTCCCGACTGTTTAACCGGGAGAGTCTATCGGGCAACTTCGCCGACGATGATGCTTATAACCTCTACGACCGCCCTCTATTCCACGGTTCTTCCGCCGCGGCCGCCATCTACAAGGCTAGGGGTAATATTACTGAGGGGAACGAAGAGTCTTTCGGTGGTGGAACTGAGGAGGGTATCTCTCGAGCCTTGGATAATGACAGGTTTGGCCTCGGACGAGCCCAGGTTGGATTCGAGGGTGCCAATGAACAGGAGGTACGGGAGGGACCTGTGCAGTTCGAGAAGGATACTGGGGATGTGTTTGGTCTGGACAAATTCCTGGACGAGGCGAAGAGTGGAAGGAAGAGGGGTTTGGATACCGAAGTGTACGTTTCCCCCCTTGACTATGATAACCTATTCGCACCGACTGATCTCTGCGATTCACAGCGGTGGCTCACGGAAACGACAGCAAATCGACAAGGCGTCGGAACGTGAGTCGTAGTATGTACTTAGTTTCCATTTACGCGCTTTCCGTATGTAGTATCCTGTAGTCTCTATGCTCTTAATATCCACGTCCCGTGATCCAAGGCGCCTAAACGCGCTACGTGTTGTTTCACATTTCCCACGGTCATCTCTCATTCTGGAAACCTGACTCTTCGCCAAAAGTCCCTATCCCGTTCCGGCTCGCCATGGCGTCGGCGGCAAATAATTCCATAAATTTCATCATCACTGGCGACGAGGATCCTCAGATGGACGGTCAGGATGATCCCGTCCAGGAGGAACGCCAAGAGGGAATGTACACCCATGTCTTCGAAGGTCGGTCGATTTCCTCAGCTTTCAAGGTCAGGAAACGCGACCACACGACTGAAATCACGAACAGAGATGATGAGGACGGTGTTATCCAATGAAGGTCACTTGTTCAATCAAGATGAACGGTTGATCTTCAGTCGGTACCAGAAGTTATCTCGTGAGTAGCACTTGTGGCTTCCAGTCGCCCGAAATTCATCCGAAATGATTACAGCGGATGCCCGCCACGTTCTCGTCCGCCTTTGTACTCGTAAGCCGGAGAAATGGTTCCGCCTCAAGGACCTCGATGGCTATCGGAAACGCTTCGGGGATAGGATTCCAGATATCATGGACGAACTCTGTCGGGATCTCGTCAGACCCATCGTGGAGGTCCCGGAGCCGGAACCAGGGGTCGAAGCAATCGACCTCACCGTGGACGACGACCAAGTGGACAACTCAGGTACTGCCGCGAATCAGGTCATCCCCGCCCCAGCCCAACTCCCCGCCTTGCGAGATCGAACAATCGGCGATACTGGGACCGGTGCCGCGCTTACTATTCTAGTCAAGACCGAGGCCGTAGAGGTTCGAGTAAAAACCGAAGATGTACCGTTGGTTCCTGGGACGGTTTCAGTCAAGCTCGAAGCCGCAGATCGAGAGACGATCGACCCGCCCATTCCTTCCATACCCAACAGTTTTTGCTCAGACACTGCACCGAAAGTCGAGGAAAATTCTCAGCCTGGTCCCTCTTGCTTGCCTCCACAACCCTGGGAATACGTTGTAGTGGCTCGAGACGAAGAATACGCACCAGTTGAAGAACTACTGAATTGCCTGGCGGTCGAAGAGTTACAGTCGCTTGTCAAGTCGCATAAAGTTAAATGCGCCTCCAAGAAGGTCAGTCCTCTCCGACAGTCCGGTGGACCTCCTCGCTTATTGACGGTTAAAAACGCCAGAAGCATGAGATGATCAAGGCACTATTGGCTACATCGTCCAATCAGTCGATACTGTCGTTTTTCACGTCGAAAGCACGGCAGAAGGGGAAAACGAGGGTGTCCCTGCTCCCGTGCCGCGAGAGACAAGTTGGCCGGCTCAGAAAGTTGGTTATGGACATACTCGGTAGGTAATTCCCAGACTAATTCCGCTGAACATTACTGAATTCCGGTAGTGAAATGCATTCGAATTGAACCTTCGCTTAGAGAACTGTTTCTTCGGATGCAACTTGTTTATTACCGATCGTACGCGTGTTTATACCTTAAGGTGTTCATCGCACTAACCACTATCATAGGACACAATACACCACCCAGTTATTGACGGCCTCTATCCTTGTTTACTCCAAGAAACGCAATTACGAGGATTACAAGGCCCGCAGAACGGCCGACATCTGGGCAAGTCGAGAGGAGCTGATAGCATACGAGAACGCCCTTAGGTTGGAGGCTGAGATCGATGATTTGGTGAGCGATGTAAGGGGGAAGAAGGATACCTCTGTTGAACCTGGCACCGTCGGTGGTAATATGCTTTGTCTCTATCTTTAAGACGTGTGCTGAGACTAAGAGGCTAGATGAAGATACCAAACTGGTCCGCCACCGCTTGGTTCAGCAGAAGTTTGAAACCATCTACCAGGTGTGGAAACAGTTAATCAAGGAACCATGGAAGGACAGGGGAGGTCTCGAACGATTTGAATACGGTACGCTCTGGAGACGATCTCTCCCCTGCTTCCTACTGATACTCGGGTGGTAGGCTATGTCTGGACTCGCATTGTCTGCAAAGCACGTCATGCTCTCGGATCCCTGGGAGAATACGAGTATGAGCTGGAAGTTATCGAACATCTGCTAACGCAAGTACGATGGAGACGGGGTAGGCGAGGAGTGTGGCATGACCGGCGGGTGCTCTTGTTAACTCGGTATCTCAAGGACCCCGAGAGGGCTAAGGATGCGGCCGAGGAGGGTCTCAAAGATATGTTTACTCATTCAAGTACGCCATGATCTCCCTCCTTCCCTCAGCCCATCGAGTTGAATTTCGTTTTTAGTATTCCGACCAAAATTACAGGGTCGGCTGGGGAGATTGGAAAAGCAGCTCAAGACACCCACTGAGGACTGCCATGTCCCTGACCCTGGGCTCGCAGATACCCAGGATGTTTTTGTCTTTGGAACCCGTATTCGTCATTCTACCAGTGCATTGCACCTAGATAATATGATGCGACCAAAGAACGTAATATCCTCTCATTTCCCCATTTTTGGTAGTCGCGGGGGAGATGCGACCCAAGTTCAGGTACTTTTTCATCAACATTGTTCATCATTCCTCTGTCTCACCTCTCTGCAGCAGGTCCAGTCAGTAAAGAACACGGGTAAAAGTTGTTGGAAGGGAAGGGATGACGGAGAGATAGTAAGCGTGGAAGAGTTTTCTCTGCAACACTACGAGGACGAGGGCTGGAAAGGGTACGTTGCATTTTTACCATGGTTAGGGTTTATTCATATTATATGACATAGGCTACATTCGGAAGGGAGGATCGTCTACACAATTTTCGGGCTGCTGTTCTGGGATATAATCTTTACGTCCATCCCAGGCGCATTCGAAACGCCGTTCCAGGTTGCACCGTTGGATATCGACACCGACACATTCTACCATAGCAGGCGCGAACTATTCGACAAGCGATTAGCCGAAATCAAGCAGGGGAAGGCTCGGGAGATCATCAGGAATGTGGATTCGAAGCACAGGGGTGATCAGACCCTCTGCGTTGGCGTGAGATGGGATTTGGTTGAAAGTGAGGACTTGGAGAACATCGTAGAGGTGACCTACAACGTGTGCTTGCTTCCATTCTATCAATCTCTGACCGGTTGGACGTGCAGTATTTCGGTGGCGATCAGCTGTGCGAGATTTCGCGAATCATCTCTGAGGAGTATCGTGCTCGAGGAAGTGGCCTCCCAGATCTTTTCCTCTGGCATGACGAGAGGAAATGCTGCAAATTCGTCGAAGTTAAAGGTCCAGGAGACAAACTCTCAGAAAACCAAAAGGTTTGTCGAGCTTTTCCTTTCCCCCTCAGTACAACATTGATCGCCCGCCGCACGATAGACCTGGATCGATCTCATGGTTCGCAGCGGTATCTCCGTCGAAGTTTGCCACATTCTCGAAGAAGGCTCCGAACCCCCGAAGAAAGCCCTGAAGAGGGAACCCAAGGTGAAGAAGGAGAAAGCAACGCAGAACCCCAAAGCCAAGAAGGGCAAGAAACGGAAGCGCGATCCTTACTCGGACACAGAAGAGGAAGAGGAATGGGCTGGACAGTCTACTCCGGAGAGCTCTCAAGACGCTTGGGGTCGACGACCTCGAAAGAGACCCAAGAAACCTCAAGATCCTGAACCTGAACAACCCACGACTGCTCGCTATTCATCGCCGGAGGTGTAATCTATCACACGCAATGCTGGATTTACTGGCCTTAACCTCTTTCGGTAGCTTGGGCCCTTATTTGTTGTTTAATTTATTCTTGAATAGAAATGTATTAGTTGGAGCAGTGTTACCGCAAGGAATAACTAGGAAATACACAAAGTTTGGACAAAGAGTACGCTAAGATCCTACAGGTATGCGCATTTAATACCACGGCCGGAACAACAATAACGAACGTCAGCTGTAAAAACTAGAATGGCGTCACTTGGTGAAGATCGTGAGCTGTGTTCGAACGAACGAACACAGGAATAAAAAAATATGAATGTGGTGGGGGGGGAAAAGAAAATCAGTGGCTATCCCTGTCCTCCGTTGATGCGGTGCGAGGTCTCTTCTTCATGAGGGTCTTCCGTAGACTGGCGAACGATATTTTCTGTTTTGCGATGGCCCCCGGTCCATGAAGTAACCTCGACTGGATCGGTCTGGGCGCAGATAAATTACTCTGTAACCGGCGCATGGCCGGTCCCCCTTCTTCGACTGCAAAATCAAATCCGCGATGCGTCGACCGGAGGCCGGTCGACATATCGGTTCGGCTGGCGGATCGTAACGACGGGGCCCCTGGTCGCCCATCTTCGAACGTAGATCTCCTTGACGGAGCAGCAGATCCCAACGCCGACGACAGACCCGATCTTGCGGGAGGCTTGAGATGACTGAGGTGACCACCCGTGTGTGCGTCTTTCGTAAAGTCCCTATTTGGGTCAAGCTTCTTCGCCCACCGCATGATATCAAAGTCGTTGGGGTTGAAGATGAATTTGTATGACTTGTACAAGTAGCGGGGTGCCACCGAGAGCAGGAAGGTGAGCATGATAGAGAACCAGAAGTATGCAGAGGGCCAGAGGAAATTGTTGTTCCCATATACAGGAGTGTTGAACCACCCAGGAGAGACACTGTTATAGACAGCCTTGAAACAGGGGTAAGTTGCGGTTATTGCGAGCCATTTCCGAAAGTTTACTCACAGTATAGATCCAAAGTAGGACATTGCCGAGGGCTACAGCGAAGAACACCCAACCGGTCCAAACATTAGTATTCAACCCATTGAAAAGGTTGGCCGTCAGGACAGCGGCGATGACCATGACAGTAGAAAACTCGTATTGGTTGACATCGTAGCCATCGGACCGGGAACTGGGCACCGCGTAGGTATACAGGATGAGGAAGTAAATGAGCGCCGACTACAAATGTGATTAGCACCGAAGAAGTCGGCAGGTGGTATATCTTGTGGCGTACCTGCATGACACCATCCAGCATGTAAGCAAGGAAAAGCTTCATATTGAACCAGTGTCCCTCGCGTCCATATCGGTACAATTCAGGCAGGGCCATCAGAATGTCGTCGTCTGGAGACTGGGATGAATTCCAACCCGACCACGATAGCACAGGACCACATACCGACGATACGGTCGAACAAACCGATGGCAATGGCCGGCGCGATCGTCCAGAACGAGTTCCACCACAGGAGGAAGGTATACTCGAAAACACTGAACGCCGACGTTTAGCAAGAGAGAAAAAGAATAACAGGTTCGTAGACGCACTATTGTGAGCTCCAGCCACAGTAGATCTGGAACCACCAGAGAACACCAATACAGACAATGTTCTTGTAGAAGAAGTTGACAATCCTGAGGGGGGCGGAGAGATGAGAAAAATGTACATATACGAGTGAAAATATCGAACTCACATGTTTCCATTCCTTGAGTATGACCAGTGGCCATGGACTAACAACAACCTCTTAAGGAACCTGAACTGCCCAATCGCATAATCCGAGGAGTTGACAGCCTGAAGACCCTCTTCACCAGAAATACCAACACCGACATCAGCGGCCTGCCAAACCGTGACCATGAGTGACGTGGTTCGATTGGATCAAAGTATCCACCATACCTGTATCATGCTAACGTCATTGGCACCGTCTCCGATAGCGAGAGTCATGACACCCAAACCATCCTTGACCATCCTGACAATCAAAGCCTTCTGCAGCGGTGATACTCGACAGCAAATGACACCTTCGCATTGGATAGCAAGTGACAAGAGAAGGTCGCTGTGGGCCTCGTCCGAAAAAGCCTGATGATCCAGGGCCGGGGCGTCAATCCTCTGTCTATTCGGCGGGGGTGGAAGCACTCACGCGGGTCAAAGCAAGACCGTCAATAACAAGCACGAAACCTCCTGGTCTTTCACCGTTATCAGGTCCGACGATGGATGTAACACCGGTGTTGACCCGCTTCAGGGGATAAGGATAATCCGGTCCGGGAGGGTTCTCGTTGTCTGCGTCCTGGGTGATGCCCTGGGATTCAGCCTCCTCAGGGAAGAACTCTTGCATAGCGTTCATCATCTGGTTCCAAATAGGCCGAGACCCGTCGCCGCGGACGATGATCATGTTGGATTCCTTGCTAATTAAATTGGTGCTATGTCCGATCGCTGTTTGTTCGGGGGTGGTGATTTACAGATAAGGTCGCGTGGGGATGACGGAGAGGAATAAAGTGAGTCCTCCCGGTTATGTTTCAGGGGGATCACTGGGCTCACCGATGGCTGTCTCGAGCTTGTCTCCGGTTGCAACCCAAATCTTAATCCCAGCCGCTTTGAGGTCTGCGATCGTTTCGGGAACGCCATCCTGAAGACGATCTTCAATCGCGGTGGCGCCAAGCAACCGGAGATCACGTTCAATCTCGTCAGATACAGTCTCAATCTTCTCCTCGCGGCCTTCCAACGCGACGGTCGCCTCGTTATATCTTACGCTCCATTCGTCATACTCATTCTCTGTAAAAATGGTAAGAAAATCACTCCTAAACACGGTCAAAAAATCACATACGGGGAATGACCTTATACGCCAGTGTGAGTGTCCTCAAGCCCTGGCTCGCAAACAAATCTAGGTGTTCCTCGGTCACCTTCTTGAGGTCCTCTCCTCCGGGTTTGAGCCTCTCGTAGATGACATTATCCGCGCCCTTAGTGAGAAGGAACAGTCTGTCGTCGCCGTCGTCCAACTTCTTGACGATCACGCTCATCCGTTTACGGGTGCTGGTAAACTCGAGGATGTTGACAAGTTGGTAATGTTCAGGTTCATCTGAGAAGGGAGTTTGGAGGTGGAGGACATCGCGATCACGACCACGGAAGACGTATCCAACTGCAGCAGCGGCATGAACAAGGGCTTCCTCGTCGGGGGATTGCGCCTTGTATGTGAGGGCACCGGTTTCCGAATCGACAGTCGTGAGAACCGTGTGGCATAGAGAGAGAACAGTGAAGAATCCATTCAAAGAGCGAGCCTGGCCTTCTTGGCCAGGTTCAGCGGTCACAGCAGACTCAATGTCGTTGAGCAAATCCTGATCATGAAACCGCGTTTCCGGATCCAGCTTCGGCCTCTCCGCTCGAATCAGCGATCGATTCGACCCGGCCTCGGCCTGATCTATCGCGGTAGTCGCAGTATAACCAGATGACCTGTTTTCTTCGTGAGCCCCCTCGGTACCACTCGTCTTCGGCTCTGCCTCCGGGCTCGGCGTCGCTTCGACCGGAGAATCTCCATGGTATGCCTTGCCTCCGATCGAGCACTTCCTGAACACCATGACGTTCTGGCAACACCCAAAGCCCAAGGTCAGTGCTGAGATTAACAAGTCACGCGGATTGCACATACCTGAGTTAAAGTTCCGGTCTTATCTGAGAAGATGTATTCAATTTGACCGAGGTCATCTGACAGATTCCAACTTCGTGCGAGTGTCGCTTGGTTCGTCTTCTCATGCCAGATGTCCTTATCGAAATAGATAAAGGCGGCCTGGGCGGTCCTAACGAACTCAATAGAGATGTATAACGAGATGGGGACGATGTTCTGGAAGGTGATGAGAGCAAAGACAAAAGTGATGAGGCCATTGATGCGAGGGTTGTCATCAGATTGATTGTCGGCGAACAGCCAAGGGGCGCCGAGCGGGTAGTAGTATTTCTCCAGTGATGAATCCGCGACGGCGCACACGACGGCCATGATGGCCAGCAGGATCAGGTTAATGAATCTACGGCAAACCATCAGGATCATCCGGACCTGGTGGTTCACGAGAAGGACTTACACTTGGGGGTTCATTTGGCGCTCCACCTTGGACCGTTTGCTGGGGGTACCGCCAGAGTTGAGCACGATCTTGGTGTCCTCTCCGGTGTAGATCACGAGACCTATGACCCATTTGGTATGCCTGAGCATAGTTCCGCGCAACAACGTCTGGCCGAGGTCGATCGGGTATTTGTCGTCGGGGGTGACAACAGTGGCGGTGAGTCTATACATGTTGTTATCTGGCCGCTCGCAATCGACGCGGAGGGGCTTCTTAGGATCTGCGCATTCTTTGGCGTTGCGGAGGTATGTCAATCCTGGACAAGCACTTCGAGACTTGAGATTTGTCTCTCCGTCTAGGTTTTTCGTCTCCACAAAAGCAACGTTTTCTTCCTCGGAGGTTGCACAGATGATGATGTCCGCGGGGATCGGTTCGTCGTCGAAAATTTTGACAAAATCTCCAACTTTGACGTCCTCCCATCGAGCACTTCGCCAACGAGGGTGGTGCTCGCGATGCTTCCGGTGAAAAAGGTCATGCTTGTTAAGCTCCTCCTCCTCGTGATGGCTCTCGATACTGTCAGGGGGATAGTCGTACTCGTAGCCGTCGTCGTAGGTCTCTTCGGGGTTCTCCTGGTCGTTGACCGCCTCTGGAGGGGCCGCACTCTGCTGCATTTCGATATCTCCGGACTTTAGCACCTGAGGCTTCTTCCTGAGCGAGCGCGGGATTAGCCCTCGAACAAACGTTTTGCTCTTCTTCCCAGTCGCGTTTCTATTGACGAAGTCTCCACCCTCCAATATCCGCACGACAGTTGAGTTGACGCGGCGGTCTGACTGGTGACGTTTGATATCCTCATAGCCATCCTTGAGTGCGGTGATGCCGAGGACGAAGAGGAGTGGTAAGATTACGAGACCGGGGGATATTGTGGAGAAGATAGAGAAGAATTGAAGGATAGCGATCGCGGCAAAGAAGCTGGGAAGCACCGAACGACAGTCAGCCATACTACATGAGCCAACTCACGAGATTCAAAGCTATGGGTTCACGCACATGTTTGCTATCCGTCGAAACTGCTCCAACAGATTCCGAGGGAGGAAAGTGATGATGGTGTACTTTGAGGTTATGACCTGGTTCGTCTGATAAACGTGCTCCTTCTTGACCTTGCCCTTCTCGTTTCTGTAGTCCGCAGGGAGATCCTGGTGAACGACAACAGAACGCGCAGGACCTGGAAGCCGCTTCCGGGAGAAGAGGTCCTCGACGTTGAAGGCAACCAACTTGTTGTACCAAATAAAGGGGCCGCTGGATTTCTTCTTCCGCTGAGGAACCATGACGGCGGAGTCGGGTGGCGGCGACGATGGGGGCGTCGGCGGCGGCGACAACGACAGCGGCGGGAGTTGGTGGGAAATGGGAGGGGGAAGGAGACGAGTGGGGGGAGCGGGAGGGTGGTACCCTTAGTAGTTAATGACCACAAAACATGAGAGGCGCCTGCTGATGACAGACAGCGGAGCGAAGTCAGGATTCATCATCATCCCACGTAAGCCGTGTCCGGTCAGCCAAGCCCGACTGGCCGACCCGCGCTCAATACCGAGTTCACTTAGGACACGACTCAGATTAAACGGAATTATCCAAAAACAAGATGGTATTTGAGCCGACGATAAAACGGACAGGAGCGAGATAGAAACAACGAAAAGAACGGAACGGAGAAACGGGCCAAACGGGCGGACAGGGTATTGGATTACTGATCCATCATTTCACACAGCTGCGTCACTTCAGGGTCCAGCCCGTGGGTTGGCCTGTGACTCTTTCAAAGCGAGCAGCTGCTTTGACCGGAACGCTTCGTAATGGATTTGCGCCGTAGTTTCAATGAGGTCTTGCAAGTGTGTCCTATAAAACCCCACACATAAGCGATGCCGGCCCCGTACGCCGAAGAATACGCCTGCTTACCTGGTCAAGAAGTTGCGGAGATATACAAATTCGCAATGCTTCTCATCCTCAACATTGATCACTCCCCACCTATTCTTCCTCCCGCGTACACTTTTGCCATCAAGCACGACCGTGCGCTCGGAACCAACCACAGCAAAGGGGATCATCGCCTAAAATGTATCCGTCATCTCAAATCAGATGTCTTCCCAACAGGACAAACAATAGTCCCTCTTACCCTGATCTGAGCGTTGACCTGAATCTCCTCATCGTCCGTCTCCTCAGTGTCGAAGGGGTACAGGCGAATGTTGTGGTGAATAAGCTCGGCGCGAATCTACACAACATGTCATGATCAATCCTCGCCATTCACGTCGAAATTCATAGCCCAAACGCGTCGGACACGTGAACGCAGTGGAAAACCTCACCTTCTGCTTGAATGCGAACCTCTCTTCCATCGTCAAACTGTCCGATTTCGCAATGATCGGCACCACGTTCACAACTTCGCTCAACTTCTTCAACACGACGATGTCAATTGCACGCAGCGAATGTCCAGAAGGGTTGATGAAGAACAACGCGCAGTGAATCCTTGTATCCTGGATGTGGCGATCTCGCATCGCCGTCAACTCCTTTCGGAGGTACGCGCTGTGTTGGTCCTTGATATATTTGATGATAGGGTCCCAGCTATTCAACGCCGGTGTCCCGACACGGAATAGAAACATAGGATTTAAGAGGGCCATGCGTGAGCAACGAGGCCGTATAAAGCGAGCTGGGATTAAACTAACCAGTTGTCATTGTTGACTTGGTCGCCATAACCAGGCGTGTCAACGATGTTCAGCCTCAGCCTCACACCATTTTCCACGATAACTGCGGAAATGGATCAAACAGACGCGAAACACCCCATCAGTAACTGACATTCCCTCACGAACCGCCTCGCCGGCCCGTCCAAGCTCGGCCGGTAAAGCGTGGTTGAAAAAGCGGCTTACCATGGGAGACGGGATGGATTTCCGTTGTCTGTCGGACTTCTTCATCCGCGGCGAACCGGCCTTTCGAATCAACCAAGTGCGACGCGAAGAGCGTGTTGATCAACGTCGACTTTCCCAAACCGGTTTGACCTGTGCAAGTCAAAACGGCCCAAGCGTCAGAAACCGCACAATATACAACGCAGCCAGCCCCGGCGACGTCCAGGAAGATTACTCACCAACGACAATGACGTTGAACTGGAAACCTCTTTTCAAGAGCTTATGCTCGATCTGACGCGTGATGGTCTCGAAACCAACGTAGGAGTTGGCGCGAATATCTTCTGGTTGAGCTTGGGCCATTTTTTACGGTGAAAATGTCAACGGAATGCGAGGGAAACGAATGGACGTGGGACGTGGGACGGTCAACAAATGGCGGCGGCGACGGACAACACACAACGGGATGCGGGCAAGGGACTGACCGAAAACGCTGGCGGTGTCACACTAGTAACGCAGCTACTTCTGTCACACCTCACGCGATTCTCGACTATGGGGCAAGTTCGCATTCTTATTCGCGTACAACTCTTCAATAACTTCTGAACGCTAAAACCTCGAGGTAATCCCAAATACCAGGTATCCAGAGCCCAAGGGTCCGGTTACAACGAAGTTCCAAGCCTGCATGGAGAAGAAGAACGTAAATGTGCCGTAAGCCCATCCCGTCCCAAAACAATAAACGATGAGTTTTCAAAAAGAGGGATGTAAAACAAACGTCGATTGTAATGAACGAAAACAGGAAGGAATGTCAATTATTTGTGGAGGAACGGAACGGAGAACGCCGCAATGAAAGCGAGAGCGGCAAGCCCCAGAGCCAGGTACGGTCGAGAGGTGGGGACTGAAGCAACCTCGACGGTGCGAGTTTTACCGGACGAGGAAGATCCGGCAGGATGCGTAGACAAAATCAATTGTACATACCCTATTGACTTCAACCCTTGCACACTATGCACGAAAATCAGAATTCTGGCGCTTTTGCCCGTGAAAAAAAAAGCTTACTAGTATCCTTCTAGATTCCTCTTGATATCACCTTCCTTGCCCAACGGAACACCGTTCAGAGTGAATTTCACGGTAGTAGATTCCGATGATTGATCGAGGCTCGTCGTGAGAGTGGCTTCGTGACCCGACGGCCAGTCTGGGGATCGCAAAGACCAGGTCTGTACGATCTGTTTCGGCGCGTCCAACGAAACGTATTTGCCCTGGACGCCTCCACCGAACAACGAGTACCCAGACCCAGGAGTTGGATCAGACTACAAAAACACGTCAAACACCTGCATATATGCGCAGAATTTGAGCTTGCCTGGGCAGAAGCTCGAGTCCAAACCGGAATCCGCTTCTCATCCGTAAAGAGGCTGAACAAATCATCAGCTGCAGCCATGAATGTAGCTTCTACCTCCACCGTCGACGTGTTCACGGTTGCTGGCTTCGGCGGCGGACTCTTCACTACGGGTTTTGGCGCAGGCACGGCGGCAGTGGTGTTGGAAGTCGCGTTTATAGACTGCACTGGAGTACCGGTGCGACTGGGCTCCGCACTCACGGTCAGATCCTTCCCATGGATCTCGAAGATGGCGGCCGGGAACTCTGCAAACTTGGCCTCCAGTGCAACAGGCAACCTCTTCTTCGCAAGTTGGTAGAGGTCGTCGACGGGCTTGGATGATTTTGTTGAAAGAGACCAGTCGTACTTTACGGTGAATCACACCGTGAGAGACGTGATTTCGAATCGTAAGCAGGAACCTTACCACGTATTCCGAGGTCCCATCCAGCGTAATTTCATGTGAGACCTCCGGGATAACCAACTTGCCATCCACTTGCGTTCCGTCAGAGGCTTTACCAGCCCACTTGAGCTCGATTTTGATATCATAGATCGTGATCAGCCTGTCCAGTAAGAAGACGAAAGGCAAAAACAAGTCATGAGCCATGGGCTACGTTACAATCAAGCGCAGAGCACTTCTAAGGACAAAAGGTATACAGGATGACACGATGACATACTTGGACTTGCGCTGACCGAGCTCGACGTCTCCATCGAACTCCGTCACGTCAGCGATCTGGACAGATTCCTCGCCATCGCCAGTAATCGTTATTGCCGTAAGCTCGCGTTGGAACCACTGCCTGGCCCAGGGCCCGATGTTCTTGTTCTTCCAGTGCCAGTTGGCAGTGGTGTGAGACATGGGCTGGGGGATGGACATGGTTACGGGTGGGTTACTGGATGGAGATTATGAGGGCGCCCAGGATGAGTCTGAAGGTGAGAAAATGGAGGATCGGTGAGTCTAAATAATCTGCAAGATGATGACCAGCACAGAACGTGGTCGAAAGTTCTCGTATGCCGATCTGAGCGCCTGAAACTAGCTGGAACGGTGGACCAATGGTCTGCATTCCCGATTTTCAACTCCGACCGGAGATTTCCTCACCATGCATCACAAATGCTGCGGGAAACCGTTCACCAACGCCATTATTGACTGTGTACTGCACCGATACGTGCGAAGTCGCTCGCCGGTCACGGGGGGTTGACAACGACGAAGCTCACAGAATTGCTTCGAAGCCATCTGAGACAAACTTACTAACAACTGCACACAGCCTTTTCTGCGACTGAAGAAAAGGCTGGTGTTAGCACTCTATATGCGGCTGGCTCATTCTATCCAACTTTTGACATCGACGCATTTCGACAAGGAACCTGGGCAAGTCCTGGTCAAGCCTTTTCCCTACCTGATTGCCAATCATGGGCTGTTTCATCCCTCCCGCCCGATGTCAAGTGAACCAACAACGGAAAATCTGACGGTGCCGTTTCCTGTCTATGAAAGGTCTCTAACAACTACAAATTTACACAAGGACGCCCCAGCTCTACCTACTGGAGCCTGTACACCAGTGTCGTAACGTCGTCCAGCCATTTACCACCCACTTCGACGGTGAGTTGTTGGGCTATTCTGTCTTCGTCTCCTCCGCCCAAGCCCTCGCGTAGAATCCGGAGAGCCCCGTTCTCACACGCGTTACCAGGGTTCTCCGAGTTCTGTGCAGACCCCAACTCCATCCAAAGCTGGGAAATGTCTTTGAGATCAGACTCATCTCGTGCATCAAATAGGTCGAGCAAGCCATCCGAGCAGAGGATAAGTGTAATTTCGCTCTTCGTGGAAGCTTTGATCTCAGCAAGGTCGACGTGTTGTATGTCTGGTTTGTTACTGAGGTATGGTGGGGTAAAAATACGGCTGATCACAGTTTCAGGTTTGGAGGAATGGAATTTGAACGGTTGTTCTGCGTTCATGAGGACTTTAGAACACCACAGTCTGTCCACCTTGAAGATGTGATCGCCCACAGCTGTACTTCTGTGTCAGCCGTAATCATGGTCGATCTAGAAGGCGAACAAACCTCGGGTGATGGCTATGCCACCAAGGACACGGTTGTTTAGGGTGGCCTCTGATTCTCCGGGGTGGGCAGACCGGAGTGTCTCGATTTCAGAGGGTACAGCGGCGTTGTGATTCGCGCTAAGGATGGAGACGTCCCAAGCGCCACCATCAGCACGAATTCCCAGCACTCCACACCATCGTTTAGTATACACCCCGGTACGATAAGGATGAGGCATATGACGTACCTGCTTGACAGTCCCCCAGACTCGCAACCCAGATGTTGTCACGGTTAGGGTCGATTAAGGATACCAACACAGTGGATCCCTGCATACACCGTGCTACTTTGGTGTGATTGGGGCCGTTGGTTGCGCTGTCATGAATTACCGCTTTAACCTCGTCATCTGAAAGTTTGCTTAGTTCCTCTAGGCCACCAGGGAATAAGTTATACAGATCCTTCGTCAAGGAGTCATCGTAGGAGACGATGACTTCGGAAAGGAGGTTGGATATAGAACCTGGGTCGATGTTCCATTCTAATCTGGCGAGGAGATCAACGAGTGCAGATTGAAGTTGACCTGGAAGGTTTGCAGCGATGTGCTTTACGGTCTCACTCCCCGCGTGACCTGTGTGGAGCGAAGGGTGTGATATTATGATTGAGGCGAAAACTTGCAGTCGAAGCTGCTTACCATCAAAGACGGCGAGAAGCTTCCAAGTGCCATTCTGGAGGGCCCAGTCTTGGACGATATGACGGTCTTCGGATGACTGCCCTGTTTGGGGCTGAAAGTCGATTGTGTCAACGGATCCGATTGTATCTGGCTTTGCCACGGCAGCGAGGAGAGATGATAGGACTGGTTCTGGGACTTTGCGGTAGTTCCATGGACCGGAACCTGGACCCCAGCCGAGGTCTGTCTGTCCGGTTGGGTACTGGGTGAGGTGTTCTGCGGATGCCATGGATGGGCGATGCAAATCGACAGCCTGTGATCTGAGACCGCTTATAAGCAAGTTACGCCGCACTTGACTCGGGAACCCTTTGCCCTGGGTATAAGTGTCCGTGGTACAGCCTTTCTCCACACCGCCCAGCTGCAGATCATCTTATCAAACTTTTACCCCGGTGCACATCCCGGCGGATGCTAAACGGATCGTTCCCATAGTGACCGGGATGGACCCACACCCGAAGAGCTCCCTTCCCCTGCACGGAACCCGCCACCGCCACGCGTCTAGCTTAGACGGATGTCTTTCGGATGCTAAACGGCCCACAGCCTCAAGGCGAGGCAGTGGCAAGCGGGTCAGGCGAGGTAAATCCCTTCACTACTTCCCTCTCTTCTCCGACTTATATGCGTTTTAGTGCTCGCTCACCCGCACCATGGATCAAAAGAGCAGACCTCCCGACCCTCCTTGGAAAAAGCCTAGTACGTCGCCGGCCACCCTCCACCCTCGCGGACTTTTGCTAATCTACCCCCCTCGTCAAGCGCGTCCGTGTCCATTCTATTCACAAGGAAGATGTCTATTCTCCGACTCCTGCTCGTTCCTACACGAAGTCAAAATCAAAGTCCCAAAGTCTTCCATTCATGTCCCTTCCTCAATTCCGCCAGAAATCGCAGATAGCGACTCGTCCGAGCCTGTAGACCCTATGTCCAGGTCGGGATCCCAAATATCCCCGAATCGGTCGTCCCGGATGACCAGTCTGCTACTCGCGCTGGGGAGCGTGGTTAGCGGCGATGACCTCGAAGCTGAGACAACAGACGAAGAAGTCCTACAGACCATCGAAATCCCTTTCAAAGACCATGGAGATCCCGAAGGCGGCCTAAGTACAGGTTTAGGGGATGCCACCGTCCACGTTCCGCACACCCGATCCTCCCCGGAGACGACATACGACATTTCTATGCCTACAGAGGCACCGGAAAATCTGCCAGTATTCTTTACCCAACGGGATCACCCTCCCGAGGCAACCACGAGTGCCGCCGACACGAGCCTCGACAGCATACACCCATCTTCCCTTTACCCAACTCCACGAGTCTCTCACCTCTTTTCTCCGGAAGCATCAGATAAACCTACCAGAGACGATTCCATCGACTCCGGTTATGCCGAACCCCGAGCATCTACACCACCCCCTCCAATCCTTTCCACTCCGCTGTCTAAATGGAGACACTCGACCCTCAACCTCCTTTCGTCACCTTTTGGTTCATCTACAACCCGGGCCTTCCCCCCAGCTGGGAGCTCTCTCGGTGCACTAATTTCCCCTCGGTTTGGTTCGTTCCCGAGCTCCGTCTCTGAACGAGCACCATCTCCTACAGATCACGTTGCCGGGCCGGCGGGCGCGGTTCGGCGGCACTCTGGTGACGCGAGACTTCGACCGTTGACGGCTATCGCTTCCTTCCCAAGCCCAGAAAAGGATACGAACCCGATTCAGGGTGACCTGTTTTCTATTCCAAGCAGATCCCCATCATCCTTGGATTCTCCAGGAGCCTATCCAGCTTTACCACCGGACTCTCCGGCCCACGAGAATGACGAAGAAACTAAATCGCCGGTTATGAGCGAGGTTGCGCTCAATCGAAAAAGAGCTTCCTCCGTATTGACCGTCATGCCACGATCTGAGACGACAGAGTCCCCGCCACCCCTACCCGAATCTCTACCTTGGGCCACAGATGCGGAGGACGACACTGTCACTTCGATGTACGGGCTCTATCACTCATCGAGCAGCGATCACGTCTGGTCTCCTCCATCTCCCGTGCATAATTACTCTCGGCCGAGCAGTTCCGCAGCTTTCTACTCTCCCCAACCCCCCTCTGTCTCTGCAGAGCCGCTCTCTCCGAAGTCACCTCTCAATGGCAGTCACTCGAGTGGATCACCGCTTTTTCCGAGTAGATCATCATCCGCTCTTTCCATCCACACAGACCTAGGGCCCTCCAGCTCTACCGTTCCCATTGGTTTCCGTGACCGGAATCGACACGGTTCGCGGCGAACATCAACAGTATTCCACCGACCGCAGCCTCTTATTCTTTCGCCTCTAACTTCGGCTGTCGAACCCCAGCAACCACTATCGTTGGGACCTCGATCTCTCAAGCCGTTGCGCCTGTCGATGGTTTTGAACTCCGGCCAGTCGCTAGCTCCCTCTGTGGATAGGGCCTCGCTCTCTGCCTCTCCTTCACCTAGCACCCAATCCGATTCATCCGTCAGCAATAGTCGCCTACTCTCATCCGCCCGGTCGTCGATTATACCTGAACACGTTCGCAATCCCTCTATCACTAGCAACCTCTCACCTTTGCTTCTCGGAACCCCCAGTGGCTCGTCCAAACACCACCTTTCGAACTTTGGTTCCCTATCGAATATCACCATATCTTCACCTACGCCCTCACAGATCTCGATATCCAGCAGTGCGATTCATCGACGATATAATCCGCTCATTTCAAGCAGAGAGTTCAGAGATAGTGTACATCTACACAGTCGTGCTTCGAGTACACTATCAGAACCGTTTTATCCGGTGCGAGAAGAAGGTGTATGGAACGATACGGATGAGAATAACTTGAGCGTCGATCCCGAAGAAACGATAAGGTACCCTGTTGCTACCTCCCCCTCCCCGCATTTGGAAAATCTGGAGGAAGAAAGCACTCAGCCGCCGTCTGTATTCGCTGAATCACCGGTGTCTACAACGGCACCTGTCCTGGACGAAATGATCGACGCCCATGCCGCAAATCCATCACGATCGTCAACAATGTTCTCAGGATCTTCTTCTGCTAGGCTGCCCACTCGCCCTCTTCATAATACGATCGTTCCTCCTCACGCGCAAAGCGAATACTCAACACCCCACCTCCGCTCCGCCCCTGTCTTCAGTAAGGACCCTGGCTCATCCACCATCACAAACTCCCGACGCCCCACTCAGACCCACACCCGCCGCCAGCCCTCACACGCGATCGCGACCCCTCGTCCCAATCTGATGTTCGCCATCGCCAGTGATGACGTTTCACAAGTTCAACGGGTCTTGGACAGCGGCGAAGCCGACCCCAACGATCAAGTTGGTCCCCAGTCAGCGCTGAAGTTCGCTTTAACCAACGACCAGCTGACAAATCGGTTGGAAATTGTCAAGACATTATTGGCGTATGGAGCGGATCCAGCGGGGTTGAGGGATTCCGCTAGCGGTGGGAAAGATCATTCACGGAGGTCGAGCGTCGTGATCTCAGGGTCTAGTCCTGCGCACGTTGGGCATAGCCTCAGCGCATCAGAATTAGAGGGACGAAAAGAAGTCGACCCTGCGTTTGAGGCGATGAAGGGTCAGATGGATCCAGCCACGAGGTACTTCATCAATCGCGCGGATGCGCCCAACACTCGACGTACTTC
>Ga0307515_10000506_pt1 | contig 93172 bp, 86 predicted proteins | sample 17_EM_MG_FD_194513 | JGI IMG/M metagenome (GOLD analysis project Ga0307515, IMG submission 194513) | Populus trichocarpa ectomycorrhiza microbial communities from riparian zone in the Pacific Northwest, United States - 17_EM | ecosystem: Host-associated > Plants > Roots > Unclassified | place...
AGGACGGCCTGGCGCAGCGGCGGAGTATGTCGCTGTACCCGGAAAGAACGCCCTGAAGGTGAAGGAAAACGTTGGCGATGGTACCGCCGCGTTGATTGAGCCTCTGGCCTGCGCGCTTCATGCGGTGGAATCCTCTCGAGGCGTCGCCGGGCGAAACGTACTTGTCATCGGTGGCGGGACGATGGGTCTTCTTATTGCACTGTCGGCCAAGGCTCAGGGCGCGGGAGCGATCGCGATCTCTGACCCCTCCACCTCAAAGCTGGAGATTGCCCGGACAGCGGGCATCGCCGACGCCAGGACGCCCAGCGAATTCGAAGGAAGCCACTTCGACGTGGTGTTCGAGGCCGCAGGTGTGCCGCGTGCGCTTGCTCAGGGCATCGAGCTTTTGGAGAAGACCGGGACGCTGGTCCAGGTCGGCGTCCACGATGCGGACAAGACCGTGCCGATCAACCCCTTCCTGCTCTACGAACGCGAACAGACATTCGTCGGCTCGAACTCCTGCGCAGCGATGTTTCCGACCGCCGTGGACCTCATTGAGGACATCAAGGCTCAAACTGAGCTGATGATCGGCGCGCCCTTCAGTGTTTGGGATTTCGAGGCGGCCGTCGATAGTATGAGCCAGGGTAAATCGATCAAGACCCAGCTCAAATTCGATTGATGGTGCGGATGCCTTGTGGGCGCAAGTCGACCTGCGGCATCCATAATAGCGTCGCCGCTCCGGCATTGGGTCGGAGTCTTGGTTCCTGTTTAAAGTTTAGGCCGGGTGCGAAATGTCGATCTGCGGTATCGATATGGGAACGACCAATCTGAAGGTGGCGCTCTTTGACGACGCCAATCGGATGATATGGATCAAGTCGGTACCGACGCCTCGGATCGAGGATCGTTTTGGGGTCGCCACAGATGTGCGGAAGCTCGTCGAGATGGTCGAAGACTTGGTGATTGAGGGCTGGGCTGAGACAGGCCGCCGAGGTCCAATTCTCGCGATCTCGACAGCCGGGGTTGGCGAGGACGGCGTCTATGTCGGCGAGAACCTTGAGCCCATTGCCTACTCCATACCTTGGTTCGACATGCGGGCGAGCGCCGAAGCGACCGAGCTTGCGCAAAGCGACGCCGCCACGCCTTCCGCCGGGATCGAGATGGAGCCCACCCGAACGGCCGCCCTATGGCTGTGGACGTCAAAGATAATGCCGGAGACGAGCCGACAGGCAGATCGGTGGCTCTGCCTTACGGACTATCCTCTTGCGAAATGGGCGAAGAAGGACTTCGTCAGCGACACGCTCGCGTCGAGGACGGGATGCTTCAACCCCACCACGCGCGAGTGGATCGAGCCTCTGCTTCGAGAGAGCCGTGCACCCGCGCTGCCACACGTCGTTCCGGCGGGAACGGTAATCGGCACGATGAAAAGCGAGCGGCTTCTCGCCAGCGGAGCCGTGGACGCCAACACGCTCCTCGTAGCCGGCGGACATGATCATCCTGTCGCCGCCCACGCGATACACAAGCTCGCGGCGGACGCCCGCGTCGACTCCTTGGGCACCGCGAACGTCATCTACGGTGATGCTCCGAGATTTGAGACAACGGCATTCGATCCTCAAATCGCATTCACGGCGTCGATAGAAGGTCCGGAGAAAATCGCCTGCCTTGGCGTTTTCGAATTCACCAAGACGGTCAACCAATTCCCAGGTGGAGTGGAAGCGATAAGACGTGAGATGGCCCTCGCTAAAATTTCCGGAATGCCAGGAAATCCCGCAGGGAGACAATTCAATTCCGAACGGCAACTTCTGGAGTGGGCGACTTTCAATGCCCGCTTCATGCTGGACAGGCTCGCCCAATACGGTGTGCCAGAAGGCCCCGTCTACGCGACCGGCGGCTGGAGCCGTTCGCGCGCGCTCTTGGAATTGAGGGCGAGCGTTCTCGGGCGGGAAATATATGTGCCGGAAGAGAGAGAACTCTCGGTTCTGGGTGCTGCGCTTTTCGCCGCGGAGGCGACCGGGCGCAAGACGGCTTTCGAGACCCCTGTTTCGGTCGTGGAGCCAGATAGATCGTGGACAGCGCCCTATGAAGACTTCTACGGCGAGTTCCTCGCCCATCGGAGCTGAGAAACGAAACGCAAAATCAGACTGCAAATGTTTCGAGAGTGGTATGGAGGAGCTTGGATGTCTCAATTCGTGAATGCGCGCGAAGATATAGTCACGCAGGCGATAGATGGGCTGGTCCTGAGCTCAGGGGGTCGCCTGAGCCGTCTGGACGGCTTTCCGCATATCAAGGTCGTCCTTCGTGCCGACTGGCAGGGCTCCAAGGTTGCACTTGTTTCGGGCGGTGGGTCCGGGCACGAGCCGAGTCACGCGGGGTTCGTCGGGAAAGGCATGCTTACTGCAGCCGTCTGTGGCGACATTTTTGCCTCGCCCTCGGTCGATGCCGTATTGGCTGGCGTCCTCGCGGTCACCGGAGACGCTGGATGCCTGCTCATCGTCAAGAATTACACTGGCGATCGTCTCAATTTCGGTCTCGCCGCCGAGCGGGCGCGCGCATATGGCAAGCAGGTTGAGATGGTCATCGTCGATGACGACATCGCGCTCCCGGACTTGCCACAGGCGCGTGGTCTGGCGGGAACACTGTTCGTCCACAAGATCGCCGGAGCCTTGGCCGAGGAGGGGAGGGACCTGAAGTCCGTCGCCGCGACCGCGCGTCGCGTCATCGCGGGCATTCGCAGCATCGGCATGTCCCTGAGCACATGCACGGTTCCTGGATCGCCCAGAGAGATGAGAATCCCGGAGGGCATGGCAGAGCTTGGTTTGGGCATCCACGGCGAACCTGGCGTCCAACAAGTCGCCTTCAACGGTGCCCGCGCCGCGATCAATGCGATCGCGGAGAAGCTGGCGACACAGCACAACGGCCTTCCTTTGGCCGTTCTCTTGAATAACCTTGGCGGGACCTCGGTCTTGGAAATGAGCGTGCTGGCCCACGATCTCATAGACTCTTCGATGGGCGCGAACCTGCGCTACATGATCGGCCCCTCAGCGATGATGACGTCGCTGGACATGAGGGGCTTCTCCGTGTCGGCACTTCCGGTCACTGAAGAGGATATCCGCGCCCTAGCGTATCCGGTCGACGTTGCCGCTTGGCCTGGGTTATTGGAAATAGGTGGCGTGAAAACCAATCCGAGGCCGGCTCTGCTCTCTCCGCAAGCCGCCAGCGCTTCCGAAAATGCCGCGGCCCGACGCGTCCTCGAGGCAGCGTGCGCCGTGCTGATTTCCTCCACCGCCGATCTCAATGCTCTCGACGCCAAATCCGGCGACGGTGACACCGGCTCCACGCTTGCCAGTGCGGCGAGAGCTCTGGCCGCCGACATCGACGGCATGCCTTTCGCCGACACCTCAGCGCTCTTCCGCGATATCAGCCAGAAGCTGAGCCAGACCATGGGCGGTTCGTCCGGCGTCCTCCTGGCGATTCTCTTTGCAGCTGCCAGTGAAGCGGCGTCCAAGGGGATGGACCTGGCGGAGTCGTTGCTGGAAGGCCTCTCCAGGATGCAAGAAATCGGCGGAGCTGGGATCGGTGACCGCACCATGGTCGACGCCCTGTTGCCCGCATTGCTTTCCCTCAATCTAGGGCTCCCGCAGGCGGCGAAAGCTGCGCGCGAGGGTGCGGACGATACCGCCTCAATGCTCAAGGCGCGTTCAGGTCGCGCGTCGTATGTTGGGGCCGATCAGCTTGCCGGGCATGTCGATCCGGGTGCGGAGGCGGTGGCTCGACTTTTCGAAGCCTTGGCTGAGTAAGCCACTCTCCGGAACAAGTCCAAAGAAAGCGGTTGCCGAGGATGTCGGCAACCGCTTTCTTTCTATCATCGGCAACGACGTCGATCCGGGCACAAAAAAACTGCGGGTGAAGATCACCCGCAGTTTTCCCGGCTTTGGGAGGGACGCCGGATTCCGCTGCGCCCAGCGGAATTAATCGTCGAACTTCACGCTCCGAGTGATCTTTGCGATCTCTGCGAGGGTGTCCTCGCCTTCCTTGCGTTCGCGCTGCCAGATGTTGCGGCCGACGATCACGCCGCGAGCGCCCGAGCGGATGGTCTGGGCGACGGCATCCACCGTGTCGGCGGGGCCGCCGGCCAGCGGTCCGCCTGCGATAACGAGCGGCACCTTTAGCTCTTCGACGAGCCGCTTTGTGCGCTCTTCGCCGGGGAATGCAATCTTGATGATGTGCGCGCCGAGATCATACGCGATACGAGCGACCTTTTCTTCCTCGGCGATGACTTCTTCGGTGCGCGGAGCACCGATAATCACGGGCTCCAAAACAAGCGGGATGTCCCAATGATCGCAGGCCGCAATTACCTTTCCGACGCGGGTGCACATTTCGACCCGCTCGCGATTGCTCATATTCCAAGGGAACAGCATTTTGACGGCATCGACGCCCATGCGGACCGCCTCTTCTACCGTGGTGATAAGGCCATGAGAGCCGCCTTCGAGCGCGCGAAAGTCATAGTAGGTGTCGATCGTCAATACACGGGTGAGATGAGGATGCGCCGCGAAGAACTTTTCGGTCTGCTTCACCTGTCCAGGGGTCATCATAAAGCCAGTGACGTCGTTGTTTGCCCAAGCCGCAAAAGGGGCTGATGGTGTCTCCAGGCCCTCGATGCGGTCGAAAATGAGGCCATGGTCGACGGGCATGATGATCGCCACGCGATCACTTGGGAGAGTACGACGTAGACGATATTCCATCGACATGATGATAAATCCTATCTTGCGTTGGCATGGTTCTGCCAACCTCCTCCATTCGTATCTTGTCCCTGTTGTACGGACAAGACGGACGTTGCGTATCTATGCTCTGTCGACAGAAACTGTCAAGCGACAATTGGGAAACAAGCTTATTTTGGACCAGAGTCCCACGACGAAGCGGGCGTTAGCAGAGCCAATGCAGCGAAATGCTCCGGCTGCCATTCGAGCGCCGAAACTCGTCAAGATCAGGGTCAAGTCTATTGTCTGATCCGCTTTTCGAACGCCGCCAAAGGGCCAAGTGAGAACAGCGAAAGACATACCTACGGTTCGTTGTGTACGGACAACAGGGGAGAAGGCGTCGCTCGGGAAATTGGGCGTTTTCAAGGAGTATCACATGGGAAAGCTAGTATTGCTCGCTGTCGTCGCCATCATCCGCAGCCCGATACCTTCCCTTCCGGGAAGACAAGCTCATGACTGCCGGAATCACGGTCGGACACTTGCAGACCCGCTCTGCGCCCGCTGATCGCTAGGATGGATTGACGGCAAACAACCCTGATGTCGCCGTAACGGTCATCAGAGCAGACTACAACCTCGACAAACAGGCATCGCAGATCGGCAGCTTAATAACCGCTGGCGCACAACACCGATAAGGATGCCGCAAATGTTCCTTGAAAAGTTTCGACTCGACGGCAACACCGCCTTCATCACCGGAGGTGGCCGAGGGGTCGGTCTGTCAACTGCAGAGGCCCTCGCTGATGCAGGGGCGAAGGTGATCATATCCGGCATGAGCGCAGACATCCTCGAAGAGCGCAGTGAGGCCATGCAATCCAAGGGCTTCGATGTACAGTCGATGCAGCTTGACGTGACCGACTCCACGGCGGTCGCAGAGGCGGCCCGTGAATCCAACAGCCGTCATGGTGGTGTGGACATACTGGTCGCCAACGCCGGGATCGCTCAGCCCAACACCACCGCCGCTCAAATGGTCAAGCCTCACCCTAAATTCGTTTTCCAGTATTTTGATCGAAGAGATGGGCGACGTCTTTGCGAGGTCTTAACTTGATCTTCTGTCCTGGGAGGAACTGATGTCGCTCGCGGAAAAGCGCGAGAATGTCGTTGCCAGCGGCATGAGCAAACACCAAAGTTTCCGAGCCGGTCGGCTCGACGACACTAATCGTAGCATCGATCCCATCGTTTGAGAGTTCCAGATGTTCAGGGCGGATGCCATAGGTCACTTCCTGACCATCAGCGGCCGAATGGCCTGCTCCTGCGGAAAGCGAGACACCACCTATGTCCACCAGAGTCTCGCCGTTCTCTAGCCTGACCTTTCCCCTCATCAAATTCATTGAGGGTGAACCAATGAAGGTCGCAACGAATAGATTGGCGGGACGGTCGTAAAGCTCCAAAGGCGCGCCGATTTGCTCAACTCTGCCGCCATGAAGGACAACGACGCGATCCGCCATCGTCATAGCTTCCACTTGGTCGTGCGTCACGTAAATGGTTGTAGTCTTCAGCCGTTGGTGCATTTCCTTGATTTCGGTCCGCATTTGGACTCGAAGTTTTGCATCCAAGTTTGAAAGTGGTTCGTCGAACAAAAAGACCTGAGGATTACGCACTATCGCTCGACCCATAGCTACGCGCTGACGCTGTCCGCCCGAAAGTTGCCGAGGGTAGCGCTCGAGATAAGGGGTAAGGCCAAGAATTTGTGCAGCCGACTTGATTCTTTCGTCGACCAAAGCCGGGTTGGTTTTCTTGAGGCGTAAGGAGAACGCCATATTGTCGCGCACCTTCATATGCGGGTACAGCGCGTATGACTGGAAGACCATAGCTATGTCACGCTCAGAAGGCGGGACATTGTTGACTGCACGGTCGCCGATCTTTATTCGCCCCGCCGTTATGCTCTCAAGGCCGGCCACCATCCGCAACAAAGTCGACTTACCACAACCGGACGGACCCACGAGAACGATGAACTCGCCGTCCCGAATCTCGACATCAACGCCGTGGATCACATCGAGAGAGCCATAAGATTTCCGTACGCCGTGGATTAGCACCTGAGACATTTCAAACTCCAGTCAAACCGCGGCCGCCGATCACTTAACAGATCCGGCCGTCATGCCCTTGATGATATATTTTTCCAGGAACACGCCGATGACCACCAGCGGTGCGATCGCCGCGGTAGAGAGTGCTGCCATTGACCACCAGTTGATCCCTTGTGAACCGGTCTGGCTGGCGACCATGACCGGAACGGTGGTCGCATGGGTCGAAGTGAGCAGGGCGGCGAAGAAATATTCGTTCCAGCACAGGACCAGCGCCAGAATGAAGGCTGCGACCATGCCCGGCGCGGCAAGCGGCAGGACGATGCGGAAGAAGGCGCCCCAGATCGACAGGCCGTCGACCAGTGCCGCTTCCTCGAGTTCGATCGGGATGCCGCCGAACTGATCGCGCATGATCCAGATGACGATCGGCAGCACCATCAGCGTATAGAGCAGGATCAGGCCGATGGTCGAATCGAGCAAGGCAAGTTCCTTGTAGAGCGCCAGGAACGGCAGTGCGAGAACCACTGGCGGCAGGATCAGCTGCGACAGGAAGAAGAACGATATGTCCTTGTTGCGCATCCAGCCGATCTTATAGGCGAAGCGGCTGAGACCGTAAGCGGCCAGCGAGCCGATGAGGACTGCCAGGAGTGACGCGCTCACCGAGGTGATAACGCTGTTGAAAAAGCGCTTGAAGAATTCATCGCGCACAGTCGACGGCCGGACGATCGTGTCGGGCGACAGGCCCAGGGACTGCCATCCTTTCCAGTTCGGCATATAGCCGACCCAGGGGACGATCGCCCCTTTCTGCACATCCTTTGCCACCTTGAACGAGGTCGAAAGCGTCCAGTAGATCGGGAAAAGGCAGATGATCGTCCAAAGCGTCAGGGCCCCATAGACGAAGAACCGGCCGAAATAGAATTTCGCCGAAGTGTCCTTCTCCTCGGCAACATCAGCGATGCGGATCGTATCGGTCAGGCTCGTCACGTCTGTCGTCCTTGTTCTTCAGTTGGGCGATCGGTCAGTCTTGTCCGCTGGTGTTCCAGCGGCTGGCGATTTTCAGCAATCCGGTCACGAATAGAATGATGAACACGAGATAGACGAAAGCCAGCATCGTGCCATAACCGACATTCGAACGCTCGCGATATTCGCGGAAGATAAAACTGGTGACCGAGTCGGTCGCGCCGCCTGGTCCGCCCGCAGTCATATTGATGATGATGTCGGCAAGCTTGAGCTTGAAAATAACGCGCAGGATGACGGCGGTGATCGACACCGGCAGCATCAACGGGAATGTGATTTTCCAGAACGCCTGCCAGCCGGTGGCGCCATCGACGCGGGCCGCTTCCTGAACTTCTTTCGGCATGGCTTGCAGGCCGGCGAGCAGCATGATCAGCATGAACGGGATATAGGTCCACGCGTCCATGATCATGATCGAGGTGCGCGCCAGGCCAGGCGTGCTGAAAAAGGCGGGCTGGTTCCAGCCGAGGTGACGCGCCAGCGTCGCCAGCGGCCCGAAACGGTATTCGCCGAGCGATTTGCCGATCATCCACGAGACTGCGACCGGGCTCAGCATGAAGGGAAGCAGGAAGGCGACACGGAAGAACTTGCGGGCCTTGATCTCGGCATTCAAAAGCAAAGCCAGGCCGAAGGCGATCGCATATTCGACAAAGATCGCCAGGGTGTAGTAGATCATGTTGGCGAGCGCGTTCCAGAAATATGGATCATGCCACATATGCACGAGGTTGTCGGCGCCATTGAAATGCTGGCCTTCGAAGGCGGACAGGTTCCAGTCGGTGAAGGCGATGTAAAGGCCGAAGATCGTCGGGAAAATCACCATGAACACGGTGAACAGAAAGGCGGGGAGAACAAACAGCAGTTTCTTGCCGCTCTCGCCTTTCGTCATCACCAGGAAGACACCGAGCGCCAGGCACCAGATCATCACCGCATACAGCACCGGCTGCCAGTTTTCGTAGCCGAAGGAAATCTTGCCAGCCTTGAACAGGCCTTCGATCAGAAACGACAGGATCACCAGCGCGCTTGCCGCCCAAAGTATCAGCCGCCCAAGCGTCTTCCGGCTCTGGGGAATTTCCGCATCGGTGTTGACCGTATAAAGACGGTCGATCATCATTTCTGTTTTTGTCGCCATGCGTCTATCGCCCCGTCACAGTGTTCGGCCTGCCTAGTTTTCTTTGTATCGCCAACGGTTCCGCAACACAAGAAAAGGGCTGGCGGCGGAAACGCCGTCGCCAGCCCGATTTTTACACCATGAATCGGCTTATATGCCGAGCGATGCTTTGTAGAGAGCGATCTGCTTGTCGCGACCGATCTGGTCCGTCAGCTTCTCCCATGCCGCGGCGATGTTGTCCGCACCCTGCTGGGCGGTCATCTGGCCTGCGAAGATCTTCGCAAGTTCGTCTTCTGCCACCGAGTAATACTGGAAGATACCAGGGATACGCGGTTCGATAGCGGCATTCGGATGGTTGTAGGAGTCTTTTTCCGAATTCAGGTAGGAGGTGATGAAGGCTTCGTCATAGCCTGCAGCAACCCATTCCGGAATGTTGAAGTGCGAGTTGCGGTAAGGCTGCATGCCCGACGGATAGGCCGCCGTCCACAGCGAGATATCCTTGCCGCCAAGATGCGCCGCAGCAGACCATGCCGCCTTCTGCTTCTTGGGGTCGGCATCGACGCGGGCCATGACATAGATGCCCCAGCCGAGATAGGCCATGTTCGGTGCGTAGTTCGGGCCGGAGGCGAGCGTGTCCCACTTTCCGGTCTTGGAATTGTAGACGTCGTCCGAACCGGGCAGGATGGAGAAGCCCACCGTGTCGCCGATAACCGAGCTGTCGGATGTCTTGGCCATCGAGCCGACGTCACCCCACCAGGAGACCATGGAGCCGGTGCCGGCGAGGAACTGCTGGAAGGCAGTCGTGCCGGGGTCGGCGTTGAGCTGGTCGGCGGGCTCCGACGGCAGCGCATCGATAACGTCCTGGATCGTGCGAACCCAGGCCGGATTGTTGATGCGTGGCTTCATATCGGCGTCGAACAGCCAGGCCTTGTCGTCCGGATGCTTGGCATAGGCCGTTGCGCGGCTGCCGAGGAAGTAGAAGCCGAAACCGCCCCAGCCCTTCGGCGCGTCGAGATAGCCATAGAGGTCCTGGCCGTCGAGCTGCTTGCCCTTGAGGAACTTGGTGACTTCCTGAACCTGCTGCCAGGTCTTCGGAACACCCCAATCGCCCTTGTGGCCTTCATCCTTCCAGGCCTTGGCAAGGTCGGCGGAGGCGAACACGTCGGAACGGTAGTTGAAGTTATGGCAATCGCCGTCGACGGAGATGCGGTAGGTCTTGCCATCCCAGGTGCCGACCGGCGCATGCAGGTAGCCGACATAGTCGTCCATGTCGATCTGGGTCTTGACCCAATCCGGCATGACGGATGCCAGGCCCTTGCCACAGACATCGCCTTCGAACGGCGCGCCCATTTCGATAATGTCGAAATCGACCGTGCCGGATGCGATCGACTGCTGCAGACGGGCATTGTAGTCTGCCTGTGCAAGGTCGATCCAGTTGATCTTAGCGCCGGTATACTGTTCCCAGGCATAGAGCAGGCCGCGGAACAGAACGTTGTGAAGGTTCTGGTTGTTGAGGCCCATGAAGGACAGCTCGACGCCCTTGAATTCACCTTCCTTGACGGCCGCCTTTGTCGGGCCGAGGCACATTTCGCCGACCTTCTGCCAATCGGCATCCGTCGGAGAGCCCTTGCCAACACCAGGCACTTTCAGGATTTCGGCACGCAGATTGTCCTGTGCAAGCGCCGGGGTGGCAAGCCCGACCAGGCCGGGGCCGATCGCGGCAATGGCCGAGGCACTTGCCGCGCCCTTCAACAGATTGCGACGGTTGATGGCCTTGCTGGCCAATAGATCATACAATTCGACTTTCACGCTTGTTTCCTCCCAATGCGTTAGAAGTTGCGAAATGGACCGCCCAAGGTATTTAAGATCAGTCCAAAATATGCGTTTGAATGCGCACAGCGATCGGACGCTGCTTGTGTACCACGTGCGCAGCGGAACGAACCTTTGAGACAGAATGAAGCATCGCGAGGGGTCAAGCTACATCCTCTAAATTCCCGCTCAATACTGCCAATAGAATCCAATGATCCCAAGCGCGGCTGAACCTGCGATTGAGTCAAGTTTCATCTGGCAATACATAACCCTCCCACAGAGCTCTGATGACACTACGCCTACGCCATTGAAAATCGGGTTAGCGACCGCTATCAATGGAACTTTACAAAATCCCAACTATTTGAAAAATCGTGAAGCGTCAAGAGCTCGGAGCCGTTCGAATTCAGGATTTTTTCTCGCCGGGCTTCGGAAAGTCAATCCTTGAAAATGGGGCAGCAAGAAATCCGATCAGAAAAAATATGAGTTAAAACAGCATTGTTTTGCGCGCACCGTAAGAGTGCTATCGTTAGCGGGGCGCTTTCATTCTCAAAGCTCTTTCAACAAATTTGTCCTGGTTGCCATGCGCGATCGCATGTCTTTTTCACAAGACGATTATCTGGAGTAAAGTTATGATAGGACAAAAAGCGGGGCGCATGGCTTATGAAGGTGATACGGCCAGGAGCGGCGGCACTTTCCGAACCAGAAGCGGCTGATCAACGTGCCGCGGCAGTGGTCTGACGGCGACCAGCCGATGGTCGACACGCTAGATCCCGTCGCAGCCCGATTGCGACAGATTGCTAACGCCTATTCGCGATTCCGCAGGCGCTTAGAGGCATCGCGGCGGCTGCGGGCGTGGGTGCGGAGGAAGCCAGCACGATGCGCCCGCGGCGAGCGGAGCCAGGCTGTTATCCTAAGCATGCGGTAGCACAGGGTCACGGCGGTGTAGTCTCGGTGTCGATCTGGACGGAGGCCTTGGTCTTGCGACGACTGCGTTCCGCGCATTTCACGTCGACGAGTTTCCTTCAAGTGTCGCCTGGCAAAAACCGTCCGCAGCACATCTCGACCTGATACGAGAACCGACACAATGCGTCTCGGCGTGATCGTTTTTTGCTACGAAGCCACAATTGAGCGGTGATAATGCGATGCAGCACATATTTTGTGCATGGCGTCACAGTTTCCACTTTACAAACAACCATCAATCTGTGAAGTAGTGCACAACTTCACAGATTGGAACAATGCCTTGAACCCGACACGCTTTGCCACCCGGCTGAATTCATTCGCCTCCGCTTCCCATATCGAGTGGCCGGGCCAGTCGTCGAAGCCCTCGGTCATGCAGATGGCCGGGCGCGCCGCCCGGGTGAAGGGGCTCACCGATCTCGATCTGAACTACCCCGACCACGTCAACGAAAATCCTGCGCAATTGGCTCGAAAGCTCGGCGATATCGGTTTGTCGATCAACGGCTTCGCCATGCGCTACTATACCAATCCCGCCTTCAAGCTTGGTGCTTTCACTCACCCGGATGAAGCTGTCCGCCGTGAAGCGATCGACCTGACGAAGAAGGGGATCGACGCGGCCCGTGAAGCAGGCTCGAACCTGATGACCATCTGGCTCGGCCAGGATGGTTTCGATTACACCTTCCAGGCTGATTACGCCAAGGTCTGGCAACACGAAATAGACGGAATTCGTGAAGTTTGCGCGCATGACCCGGACTGCCTGATTTCCATCGAATACAAGCCGAACGAACCCCGCTCCTATAGTTTGATGCCGGATGCCGCGACCACGCTGCTTGCGATCAAGGAGGTCGGCGCTCCGAACCTGGGCGTCACGCTCGACTTCGCGCACGTGCTCTACGCCGACGAACAGCCCGCCTATGCCGCCGCCCTGATCGCCCGCCACAGCCGCGTGCTCGGCGTCCACCTCAATGATGGCTACGCCAAGCGCGACGACGGCCTGATGGTCGGCGCGGTCCACACACTTCAGACCATCGAGCTTTTGCGCCAAATCCGCCGCGACGGCTATGACGGCGCGATCTATTTCGACACGTTCCCCGATCTGACCGGACTCGATCCGGTCCACGAATGCGAGGTCAACATCAAGACCGTCCAGCGGATGTTGAAGGTCGTCGACCGCCTCGAGCAGGACAATCGCCTTGCAAGCGCGATTGACCGACAGGACGCCGTATCCACGCAGGCCATCGTGCAGGAGCTGATGTTCGGCGCGGAGCACTGAACCACCAAACCCTCCGGGAGGAAAACATGAAGAGATTTTTCGCTGCGGCTCTCGCCGCAACCCTTAGTGCTGGCCTTTATGCAGGCATCGCGACAGCTCAGGACCTCAAGCCGCTCAATTCCGACTCTGAGCCGGATCGCATGGACTGGTCCGATCTCGAAGCAAAACTCGGCGCGCTGCCGAAGCTGCCTGATGGACTCAAGGTCGGCGGCGTTTCCAAGACTCTGACGAACGAATATTGGCGTTCGCTCGGCGAAGGCTATCAGAAGTTCGCCGACAAGGTCGGTGTGACGGTCGCCTACCAGGCGGCCCAGAGCGAAGGCGACCAGCTCGGCCAGTTGACCATCGCCGAGGGCATGGTCACCCAGGGCTACAACGTCCTGCTCGTCTCGCCGCAGACCGACGCCAACCTCCAGCCGGTGGTCGAACAGGCAAAGGCCGCCAATGTCCCGGTGGTCAATGTCAATGACGCGGTGATCCCCCAGGCCGAGCACTATGTCGGCAATGTCCAGCGCGACAACGGTGTCCGCGTCGCCAAGTGGTTTATCGAGAACCGTGCCGATGGCGGCAAGGTCGCGATCATCGAAGGCCAGGCGGGTGTCTATGCCGCCGTGCAGCGCACCGATGGCTTCAAGAAGACCATCGAAGAAGGCGGCAAGTTCACCGTCGTCGCCAGCGTGCCGGGCAATTGGGATCGCCAGATGTCCTATGACGCCGCGACCAACATCCTCCAACAGCACTCCGACCTCGTTGGCTTCTATTGCAACAATGACGGCATGGCGCTCGGCGTTGTCGAGGCGGTGAAGGCCGCCGGACTGCAGGACAAGGTCGTCGTCTTCGGCACGGACGGCATTTCCGACGCCTACAAGTCGATTGAGGCCGGCGAACTCACGGGCACGGTCGACAGCTTCCCGGTCCTGACCGGCGAGGTCGCGATGGAAGTCGCGCTGCGCCTCGTCTCCGGCCAGAAGCTGCCCCGCGTGGTCGCGACCCCGCAGGCTCTCATCACCAAGGACAACATCAAGGATTACCAGGGCGATGACGTCCGCTCGGTTCTGATGAAGGCCGCAGGAAAGTAAGCGCCTCCCAAGCGGGACGGTCGGCACAGCCGGCCGTCCAAACTCTCAATAGGTTCACCTCCATGGCAACTCCCAGACTGGCGTTCGAAAACATCTCCAAGGTGTTTCCCGGCGTGAAGGCGCTCTCCAACGTCTCCTTCGACGTCGCGTCAGGCGAAATCCACGCCCTGCTCGGCGAGAACGGCGCTGGCAAGTCGACGCTGCTCCGCATCCTCTCAGGCGTCTTCCGTCCGACGGAAGGTGAGGTCAAGGTCGACGGCACGGCATACCATTTCCGTAAGCCGGAGAGTGCCCGCCAGGCCGGGATCGCCATGATCCATCAGGAACTGCAGCAGGTACCCCACCTGACCGTGGCACAAAACATGTTCCTCGGTCATTCCCTGACACGTGCCGGCGGCCTGCTGGTCGATCGGCGCGAACAGGAACGCCGCGCCGCCGAGGCACTGGCCGCGATCGATCCCATGATCAATCCGGCGGCGGCGATATCGACGCTCAAGGTCGCGCAGCGCCAGGTCGTCGAGATCGCCCGTGCTTTGCTGGACAAGGCGACGATCATCGCCATGGACGAGCCGACGTCGAGCCTCACCCCAAGCGAATTCGACAGGCTCGCCGAAGTCATCGAACGGCTCGCCGCCGGCGGCGTCTCCGTCATCTACGTTTCGCACAAAATGGACGAAGTTTTTCGCGTCTGCCAGCGTGCCACGGTCATGCGCGACGGCAAGGTCGTCGGCAGCAATATCGACCTACGGAAAACCGCTTCCGACGATGTCATCGCCATGATGGTCGGCCGCGAGTTGCTGACCGAGGAGCATCATTCCCACACCACCGACACCGTCAGTGTCGAGGTTCGCGATCTTTCGACCTACCGCATCCGCGACGTCTCCTTCGACCTCCACAAGGGCGAGGTCCTCGGCGTGGCGGGACTCGTCGGCTCGGGCCGCACCGAACTTCTCCGCGCGCTTTCCGGCGCTGACAAGGTCGCCTCCGGGACGGTCAAAGTCGACGGAAAGGCATTGACGCTTTCCAATCCGCGTGCCGCCATCGCTGCGGGCATCGGGCTCCTTCCCGAAGAACGCAAGCGCGAGGGCATCATTCCGGGCCGGTCCGTCACTATCAACCTCGCGCTGCCCTCGATGAGCCGCTTCTCGAAGGCTGGGATCATCAATCACCGGAAGCTCAAGCGGACGGCGGAAGACCTTCTCAAGCGCGTCAACCTGAGGCCGTTCCAGCTCGACCGCCAGATCAGGCTGTTCAGCGGTGGCAACCAGCAGAAGGCGATTATCGCGCGATGGCTCGCGGCCGGCTCGCGCATTCTTTTGTTCGACGAGCCGACGCGCGGCATCGATGTCGGCGCGAAATCGGAAATCTATCACCTGATCGAAGACCTCGCACGCGAAGGCCACTCGGTGATCGTCGTCTCTTCCGAGCTTCCCGAAGTGATGCGGGTGTCGGATCGCGTGCTCGTAATGCGTGACGGTGCGATCGTCGCCGAACTCGGCCGTGAAGGACTCTCGGAAGAAACCATCGTCTCCCACGCCGTTGGGAGGGCCGACAACCGCCGTGGTGCGGCATGACCAACAGGAACATATCCATGTCTGACACGACCCAGAATGCCGCAATCCCTTCGTCCAAACTGTTCGGATCGTTCTCGGTACGAGATGCAGGCACCTTGATCGGGCTGATCGCCATCGTGGCCATATTTGGATTGCTGGCTCCAGACTTCCTCTCCGAGCGGAACCTGCTCAACATCCTGCAGCAGTCGAGCATCAACGCTTGCCTGGCGCTCGGCATGACGCTGGTCATCATTTCCGGTGGCATCGACCTCTCGGTAGGCCCGACCGCCGCGATCGCAGCTGTGATTTCGGCGACACTGCTCGTGGCGGGCGTTCCCATTCCGCTGGCCATCCTCGCGGGCCTCGGCATCGGCGTGGTCTGCGGCTTCGTCAATGGCGTGCTCGTCGCCTATGTCGGTCTGCAGCCCTTCATCGTCACGCTCGGCACGCTCAGCACCTATCGCGCCATCGCACTCATCTTTACCGGCGGTAACCCAGTCCTTGGCGTGCCGCAGGGTTTTCGCGCGCTGTTCAATGGATCGTTGGCGGGTATCCCGAACTCCGTGGTCATGGTCGCCGTGATCGCGTTGCTCGCCTGGGTCCTGCTCAAGAAGACCCCGCTCGGCGAATATCTGCTTGCTGTCGGCGGCAATGAGGAAGCGGCCTATGTGGCCGGCGTTCCGATCGCCATCACCAAGATCACCGCCTACGTGATCTCCGGCGTGCTCGCCGCGCTGGCTTCGATGATCTTGGTCGGGCGGCTCGGTGCCGCCGAACCGATCCTTGGCAATCTCTGGGAACTGGACGCTATTGCCGCCTCGGCAATCGGCGGGGCCTCGTTGATGGGCGGCAAGGGCAGCGTCATCGGCACGATCCTGGGCGCGATCATTCTCGGAAGCATGCGCAATGGATTGACGCTGATGAACGTACAGGCCTTCTATCAACTTCTGGCCACTGGCCTTATTATCCTTGTCGCGATGATGATCGATCGCGTCACAAGGGGTAGAGGATGAATTCTGCAAATGATCCCAAGGCGGTAGGCCCGCGCATCCGAATGATGATGCCACAGCTCACCCCTTTGGAAGCGCGTGTCGTGGAAACGGTGTTCGGACTAAGGGATTTCTCGGAGGACACCGCGCTGAAGGACCTGGCGGCGGAAGCCGGGGTGTCCGAGGCCATGGTGGTCAAGATCACCAAAAAGCTGGGCTTCAGCGGCTTTCGGGACTTCCGGTCGGCGGTCTCAAGCTACAACAGGCTCCCGACAGCCGAAATGCATCAGGAACTGTCGGCTGAGGACAGTTCGAGGGAGATCATCCAGAAGGTCTTCCGGACGTCGATACATGCGCTTGAGGAGACTCTCGCGATCCTGGACGTCGATGGCTTCGACCGCGCCGCTGACATGCTCGCTAGGGCAGGGCAACGCGATTTCTACGGCGTCGGCGGCTCGGCGCAAATCGCGCGTGACGTTGCCCATAAATTCCTGAGGATCGGTGTTCGGGCCAATGTTCAGGATGACTCGCACATGATGCTGATGTCGGCGTCGCTGCTTGGTACCGACGACATCGCGATCGGCTTCTCCCATTCGGGGAACACGACCGCAGTCATCGACGCCATCCAGCTGGCGCGGAAATCGGGCGCGCGGACGATCGCCATCACCAACTACGGCGGATCGCCGCTGGCGCAGATCGCCGACGTCGTTTTGTGTTCCACGGCGCAAGGCTCGCCCCTGATGGGCGAGAACGCCGCCGCACGGATCGCGCAGCTCAACATCCTCGACGCGCTCTTCATGGCCGTCGCGCAAAGAAACTACCAGGCGGCGGAGAAAAATCTCGAAAAGACGATGGCCGCCGTCACGTCGAAACGCAAGGACAAGCTCGCATGATCACCCCGTCTCCCTCCGTCGTCGTCTTCGGCAGCCTGCATTACGACATCATGGTGCAAGGCCCGGCGCGTCCCCGGAAGGGAGAAACCGTGACGGGGGATAGCTGGCACCCTAAGTGTGGCGGCAAGGGCGGAAACCAGGCAGTGTCGGCGGCAAAGACAGGGATAGCGACGTCGATGGTCGGCGCGGTCGCCGATGATGACTTCGGCCATGCCCTCACCGACAACCTCGGGCGCAACAAGGTCAATCATCGCTTCGTCAAGAGGGTCAGCGGTGTTGGCAGCGGCATGAGCGTCGCAATCTTCGACAGCGAAGGCGATTACGGGGCAGTCATCGTCTCGGGCAGCAACCTCACCCTCGGACAATCCGACGTGGACGCTGCCGAGGAAGCGTTCGTCGACGGAGCGTTGTTGGTCCTGCAAAATGAGGTACCTGATCATGCCAACGTTTCCGCAGCACGGGCGATGAAGGCGGTGGGAGGAAAAGTGGTTCTTAACGCCGCGCCAGCGCGGCCTCTCTCCGCCGACCTTCAACAGTTGGTTGATGTCTTGGTGGTGAACGCCATTGAGGCCGAGCAATTGGCAGAACACCCCGTCGTCGACACGCTCGAGGGTGCGGCAAGTGCCGCGAAATTGCTGGCGGCGACATTCCCGGTCGTGGTCGTGACAGCAGGCGGGGAGGGCGTCGCCTGCGCGACCAGTGACGGCGAAGAGTTCTCGGTCGCAGCGATCAAGGTGAAACTGGTGAGTACGCATGGCGCGGGTGACGAGTTCACGGGCGTCCTCGCATCGGAACTCGCACGTGGCAGTGGAATTCGTGCCGCTCTCGAGTCCGCAAACAGTGCGGCAGCGGTGCTGGTGAGTGCGCCGCGCTCAAACTGAATTCTTCACGGCGAACAAATTGCTTCGCGTCAGACAATATGTTGGGGAGCCTGTCGAATGCTGATTGGTATCGATCCGGTTATTCATGCGGAGCTGATCTACGCTCTGATGTTGATGGGCCATGGTGACGAGTTGGTGATCTGTGACATCAATCACCCAGCCCAGACAATCGCCAAACACACCACCTACGGCAAACTCATCGATCTTTCCGGGTGCGGCATCCCCCGAGCTCTCGAGGCCATCCTGACGCTGTTCCCACTGGATACATTTGTTGACGCTCCGGTGAAGCGGATGAAGGTGGTCGACGATCCCGACAAGCAGATTCCGATCTTCGACGCCGTCCAAAGCGTCGTCGATTTCGCACTCGGCAGTCCCGTGTCCATCGAACCGCTGGAGCGTTTCGCATTCTACGAGGCAGCCAAGAAGTCGTTCGCCATCGTTCGGACGTCGGACCCTGGACCGTACGGCTGCTTCATTTTTAAGAAAGGCGTCGTCTGACGGGTCGAGTGGACTATCGCCAAAGCCCAACGCGCCAGTCTGTCGTTTCATTTTGTTTAGGAGCGCTAACAATTTCTCCGAATATTCTAAATTGAGCTAATCGATTTTGCCCCCTAACGTCTGGGCATCGGCTGCAAGGGTGGCAGCCGGGTACGGCGACGATCGCTGATCTGGGAGGCATCTCAAAGGGTAGCGTCGCCTTAACATTTGCGGCGTAATTTAGCGGCATGAACCCGAACCCGCTGCCCGATGTTACGACGCTGCGCTATAAGCGTCATCGTTTTCCCGTCGAAATCATAGCGCATTCGGTGTGGCTCTGCTCCCGCTTTCCGCTGAGCTTGCGTCATATAGAAGATCTGCTGGCTGAACGCGGCATTGAAGTCTTGTTCCAGACGGTCGCGGAATGGGCCGCCAAGTTCGGCCGGCAATATGCCCGTTCCATCCGGCTGTGGCGCGCCGTCGATGCCGATGATCTCGATGCCCTGATTCAGAGCCGCCGAAACAAGACGGCGGCCCTTCGGCTGATGCGAAAGCTGCTGAAGGGCCAGTGCGTCCCTCCGCGTCTCTTGATCATCGACAAGCTCAGATCCTACGCCGCAGCCAAAGGGAAATCATGCCCGGTGTCGAGCATCGTTCGCATAAGGGTCTGAATTACCGGGCGGAGAATTCGCATCTGGCTGTTCGACGACGAGAACGAGGCATGATCCGGTTCAAGTCGGCCCGATCGGCAAATATCAACATAATATCCACGCGGTTCGATTTGGGATAAATCATATTGCGGCCATGACAATTCCCCCTCGGAGCCGCGAAACGTCGTGGCTTCCGCGCGCAGGGATAACACGGCTGAACGTTCTCCTAAATCGTCGCCTTATGCAGGAATAGGTGACCCATCGCCGTCAATTCGATGCCGGATGCTCCCTTCTTCGCCGCTGAAACAAAGTCATTGAAATAGCTGACGATTGTCGGGTTCTCGTCGAGAAGAAGCTTCTGAATTTCTCCGGCGGCCTTTCTCTGGGTATCGATATCGAGTGCTGCCACGTAACTCGAAACGAGGCTGTCATAGTCCTTGTCTTTGAAGTGGGCGGAATTCCATGTCCCGTCGCTCTTGAGCGGCGCAGTCAGGAACACGTTGGGAACGCCCCGGTGGCCGAAGTCCGTGATACCCATGTCGGAATCCAGCCACGGTGACTTGCCAAAAACAGCCTCCCCGTAATAAGCTCCCTGATCCATGATGTTAAGGTTCAGCTTGATGCCAATCTCCTTGACGGCATTCTGGATGATCACTGCGTAGTCTGGAATCTCAAGATACTTCTCGGTGGTGAGGGTGATCCCAAATCCCGCCCCGGCCCCGGCCGCCGCCATCAGCTCCTTCGCCTTGGAGATATTTTTCTCGCGCTGCGGAACACCCTTGTCAGTTGATGGATATGTCGAGGAGAATGGGCTGTCGTTGCCGATGATGGCCTTGTCCCTCATCAGACCTTTCACGATCTTGGGGCGGTCGAGGCACAGCGCGATTGCTTGCCGGACGCGCTTGTCGGTAAATGGTGCCTTATCGGTGCGCATGTGGACAAGCTGGTGCGCTGTCGATGGGATCGACACCATCCCGATGGCGGCATCGCCTTGCAGGCCCATCGACTGCAGGACGGGAAGCTGGTGGATGTAGTCGCATTCGCCGCCCTGCAGTGCAAGAATTTGCGGTTGATAGTCATCGTAGAAGCGCAGTTCGACGCGGTCAGGAACAGGCTTGCCGCCCCAGTAATTGTCGTTGCGGACGAACGACGCGTTGACCTTCGGAGTATAGGATTCAAGCTTGAATGGTCCGGTCCCGATCATCTTGGTTTCGAAATCGCCGGCGTAGTCTGCTGGCAGGACGACGGCGTTGTAGTTATCGGTCGACAGCATATAAGGGAAATTGCCGTTCGCCGCGTCAAGATAGAACTCGACGGTGTGGTCGTCGACCTTTTTCGCACCACCCTTCGACATCACGCCGCGGAATACCGAAAGTGCGTTCGAACCGTTAGCAGGATCGGCGAGACGATTGATGCTGGCGACGACATCGTCGGCCGTCATCGGCCTGCCGTCATGGAATTTGACGTCGGTTCGCAACTTGAAGGTCCAGACCGTGCCATCTTTGTTCGGTGACCAGCTTTCAGCCAAGAGCGGGCGAGCTACCAAGTCAGCGCCTGAGAGCACGAGAGTCTCTGCGACCTGACTCAACACCACGATCCCGCCTGAGTCAGCGAGCTTCACAGGCTCGATTGCTGCCGTCGGCACGAGCTGGGCTACTCGTATCGTCCCGCCCGCGGTCTGGCCAAGCGCCAAGCTTGATGTGCCGGCACTGATGCCAGCCGCCCCAAGAACCCTGCCCATAAACGGGACCGACATCCCGAGAACGGAGCCAAAGCGCAGGAATTCGCGGCGGTTGATGCGGCCCGATACCATGCCGTCAATTAGATTATTGTCGTGGTCGTTGCGACCGTCGCGCAGAGCATCCAGCAGTTTGAAGTTAATCGGCATTTTTTTCCTATAAGCTTTGAAAGCATTCTGTCGGAAGGAATCGGCGACGGAGGGGAAGCCTGCGCGCAATCAGGTCAGAACGACGATCTTACCGCCTGATCTATTCTCTTCCATTGTTCGGTGGGCGTCGACGATTTCGTCGATTGCAAAGACTCGCCCAATGGGCGGCTTGAAACGTCCGGCGGCAACTTCGTCGATGATTTCCTGCAACGGCGTCGCTACGAAATCGTCGGCTCCGCCGGCGTAAGTCGTCAGGTTCACGGTCGAGGGGATAATGTCCATTGGAGCGAAGTGCTGGTACTCCCAAGCATCGCCGACCATGCCCGCCATGCAAACGCTGCCGCCCTTGGCCGCGCAGTTCAGGCTGTCCGTCAATGTCGTCGTGCCGACGAGTTCGAACACCTTCTCGACGCCACCTGGACGGAGACGGCGCACATCGGTGGCAATCTCGCCCGTATCAAAGACGACCTCATCGGCACCGTTGGCCAAAAGCATGTCTTCGCGATCCTTACGGCGCGTCGTTGCGATCACGTGTGCACCCCGGCGTTTTGCCAGTATCGCCGCGGTCAGGCCAACGGACGTGGTGCCCCCGCGTATCAGCATGGTCTCGCCTTGCTTCAGGTGTAGAGCAGTCTCGATCGCGCCCCAAGCGGTTTGCACCATCTCCGGCAGTGCGCCGAGAACGTCCCAGGCAAGCGAGCTGTTGAGACGCTGTACGTTTGCCGCAGGAACGAGCGTGAACTCCGCATATCCACCGTCGAAGGCCCGACCCATGCCGCCCATAGCCGTCGCAACCGTATCGCCTTCCTGAAATTCCCCGCCCGGAACGGCAACCACCGTTCCAACAGCTTCGATTCCGAGAATACGGGGAAATACGACGCTTGGGGAGTGTCCTTGCCTGGTAAAAAGTTCCGATCGGTTCAGTCCGAAGGCCTTTACCCGGATTAACACCCATCCCGATTTCGGCGTGGGAACAGGGTGTTCCTCGATCTTCAGAACCTCCGCAGGGCCCGGCTGATGAATAACGACTGCCTTCATATTGACTTGCCCATTCGACCCCATCTCAGTTCGCCGAATAGGTGCAATTAAAATGAGACCGTGATAAATGCCTCTTTTGTAACAACACTTACAACGGAATGTTTCTAATGGACCGTTTGGCAAGCATGGCGATTTTTGTGAAAGCGATCGACCTCGGGTCGTTCAGCGCGGCTGCCGATGCCCTTGGCATCTCGCCTCAGTTGGTAGGCAAACATGTGCTGGCGTTGGAAACCCATTTGGGGGTTAGACTAATCAACCGAACGACACGCCGCCAGCATCTCACTGAGATTGGGAAGCAGTATTATGAGCGGTCGCATTATATTCTGGCTGAGGTCGAAGCTGCCGACGCCCTTGCCGAGGAAACCCGGATTGTTCCGAGGGGCACTCTCAGAATAAGCGCGCCTGTCACGTTCGGAATTCACAGCCTTGCGCCACGACTTCCTGCGTTCATGAGTACCTTCCCGGAGGTTTCCGTAGAACTTGCACTCTCGAACAGGCTAATCGATTTGATCGACGAAGGTTACGATGCCGTGTTCCGTGTCGGCGATCTGTCGGACAGTGGGCTGATCGCGCGTCGGTTAGGCCCATACCGTCTCGGTATTTGCGCTTCCCCCGACTATCTCAGAAAACGCGGGATGCCGCGGACTCCTGCCGATCTGGCTGAACATGAATGTTTGATTTTTTCGCACACGAGCCTGAGAGCGCATTGGACCTTCGATGGTCCCGAGGGACCAACCACGGTAGCGATTGGGGGAAAGCTGACGATGGACAGCGGGGAAGCTCTGTTAGCCGCGGCAGTTGCGGGACACGGCGTCATACTTCAGCCTATGGAACTTTTACACGCTGCCATCCAGTCAGGCTTACTGGTTCCGCTGCTGCCGGGCTATCAGGTGCCGACTCGACAATTCCATGTCCTTCACGCTCCCGATCGGCGCGTCACGCCGAAACTTCGCAGTTTTCTCGACTTTGCAGCGGTCGAATTCGGCGGGGACAGATTCTAAAATGCAGGTGTCGGGAGATTTTGCGTGACACATTGAAGGTAGTTTTGAACAGGAACGCTGGCACCGTCCTTGCGCCATACCAGCTTCATCTCCATTGGAGGCATTGGATCGTCAACATTAATATACACGACGCCGGGAAAATTTAACAGGCTTATTGAAGAGGGAACGAACGCCACTCCCAGGCCTGAGGATACGTAGGTCATAAGGCTGGTGATGTGGCTGCTGCGATGCACTCTTCGTGGTGTGAAGTTGGGCAAAGACCTCATCGCACTAGATAGGCCCAACACGCCGCCCGGCTCCGCGTATACGGCGAGTGTTTCAGCTTCGACATCAGCGGCCATGACAGTCCCGGCGCGTGACAATAAATGGGTGTCGGACACGGCAAGCAGCCATGTCCATGTTCCTACGGTGCGAAACACGAGGTCTGCCATTTCAACCCCCGTGTCGGCGGCGTATCCGAGGTCGATCTCATTTTTCAAAAGCGAGGCTGAGACTTCGCTGCTCGACATCTCTTTCAGCGTCACATCGACGCTCGGCCATTTAGTGCGGAACGTTCGAATCGACGCTGGGATCAGGCCCGCAATCGCGGCGTTCGCGCCATAACCTAGCCTCAGCGTCCCAATGGCACCGCGGGCGAATTCACGAACCGTATCGATGGCATTTCCGACCTGAGCAAGCGCCAGATAGCTTTCCCTGAGAAACTCACGTCCGGCCTCCGTGAGTTCAACCCTCCGCTTCGTCCTTTCGAGAAGTTCGGTTCCGACAAGCATCTCGAGAGACTTAATCTGGGCGGTCAGCGCAGGTTGCACGATGTTGAGCCTGAGTGCGGCCCGTCCGAAGTGCAGTTCCTCTGCGACCGCAACGAAGTACCGAAAATGTCTTAACTCGATTCCGGATGGTCTAAGGTCGGCCCGTGACATCGACAATCACTCCTGATGATTAATATCACTCCAAAAGCTATTGGAAGTGATGCGCCGAAATGCGCATTCTGTCCCTGTAAAGGACAGGATCATGATTCACCAGACGCCCCATACTCCCGTGCTCGCCACCTCTAAAGTGGCAACGCCCCTACCTGAGAACGCGACACGCAGTTACACCAAACTGCTTGTGCCTCTTTGCGTGGTTGCGGCTGTCTGCGTACTCGTCGGCATCAGCACGCAACGGTGGGATACATGGACCGCCGGGGCCGACGTGCAGACGACGGACAATGCTTACGTGCGCGCAGAACTCAGCCGTATCAGCGCCCGGGTCGCGGGCAATATCCGCATGATCAATGTCGCCGATTTCGAACGGGTCAGGGCGGGCCAGGTCTTGGTCGAGATCGACCCTTCGGATTGCGAAGCCAAAGAGAAACAGGCATCGGCAGCTGTCAGCTTTGCCCAGGCACAGTTGGGCAACCTTGGAAATCAGGTCAATCTGCAGAAGGCCGCCATACGACAGGCGGAGGCACAGCTCGAAGTGGCCAATGCCAATGCTGCATTGGCCAAGACTGAGGCCGACCGCCAGCGGTCTCTGATGGAAACCGGTGCGGGCACGCGGCAGAAGAACGACCAGGCGAAAGCCGCCGAGCAATCCACTGCGGCTTCGGTGCTCGCGGGAGAGGCCGCTGTCACGTCTGCCAAGGCCCAGCTGCAATATGTTGAGGGTCAATCGCTGCAGCTCAAGGCAAACATCGAGGCGGCGAAGGCGACCCTTAGATCTGCAGACCTCGCTTTGTCCTACACGAAAATCACCGCGCCATTTGATGGCGTTGTCAGCGAGAGACAAGTCCATGTCGGCGATTACGTCAACGTGGGGACCAACACGATCAGTCTCCTGCCATTGCCGAATGTTTATCTGATCGCCAACTTTAAAGAAACACAGCTATCCCGGATGAAGGAAGGGCAGGCCGTGACCGTCACGATCGACGCGCTTCCTGGAGATACATTCAAGGCACGGGTCACCCGTCTTTCCCCGGCATCGGGTTCGCAGTACTCGCTTCTGCCAGCAGACAATGCATCGGGCAATTTCACCAAGGTTGTTCAGAGAGTCCCCGTTCGGATCGATTTCGAGGCATCATCTGGCCTCGACAAGCTCCGTTCCGGAATGTCGGCGATCGTGTCGGTGTCCGTCGCGGGAGGGATTTGACGGTTATGGGTCAAGCCCTGAAGCTCCCTTCTAGTGGAACGGGCAGACTGACACACCATCCCATCCTCGCGGTCAGCGCCGTGTTGCTCGGCCCGTTCATGGTGGGGTTTCACAGTCGGTTGTTCGGGATCGGCATGGTCGATCTGCGCGGCGCATTCGGTCTCGGCGTCGACGAGGCAGCTTGGCTGAACACGCTGGCAACCGCACCGCAAATTGTTCTCGCACCTTCCGTTGCCTGGCTTTCGGCGGCGTTCGGGATACGGCGTGTCATGGTCGTTCCCGCGCTCCTCTATGGAGCGATTTCCCTTGCGATCCCGCTGACGCGCGACTTCGACATTCTGGCCATCCTTCACGTTATCCATGGCGCGCTACTCGGGATATTCGTGCCCGCGACCTTGATCATCATCTTCCGTAACCTGCCGGTGAAGTGGTGGATATCGGCGATCGCGATCTACGCGTTCCGTGGGGCGTTCACCGCAAATGCGGGAACCGCACTTTTGGATTTCTACGTCCAGCATCTCGGATGGCAGTGGCTCTACTGGCAGGATGTGATTCTTGCACCCATCATGGCTGCGCTCGCATTCTTTGGCGCACCCCGCGAGAGCATCAACCGGGACCTGATTCAGCGCGCAGACTGGGGCGGAATGCTGCTTTTAGGGACTGGACTGGCGCTGCTCTTCATGGGCGCGGATCAGGGCAATCGCCTTGACTGGTTCGAAAGCGGTTTTGTGGTGACGTCGGTTTGGGGCGGAACTTTTCTCGTCCTGGCATTTGTAATCAACGAGGAAATTGTCAAGCATCCCTGGGCGGGGATAGGAACGATCGGCGTTCGTGACATCGTGCTCCTATTCGCCATTGCCCTGCTTTATCTCATCAGCGGCCTGTCGAACACGACGTTGATCCCGAACTATCTGACGACGGTGGCGCAACTCCGTCCTGAGCAGATAGGGGCGACGCTTCTCTATTGGTCGTGTATTCCGCTGATCATCATGACGCCCGTTGTAGTCTGGGCGTTGCATCGGACCGATGGTCGGTTGCTGTTGCTGGTCGGCCTTTGTTGTTTTGCCTGGGCGGCACTCCTTGGGACGGGTCTCACTTCCGAATGGAATGGTGATAGTTTTCAGACCATGTGCGTGCTTCAGGGCGCTGGTCATATCCTGACTTTTCTCCCGATCATCGTGCTGATCGTAGCGAATGGCGATCCCAAGAGAGCGATTGCGCTAACGGCATATATTCAGGTGATCAGACTGCTTGGCACAGAGACGGCACAGGCACTGATGACGACATACATCCGCGAAGGGGAACAGCTTCATTCCTATCTGGCGGGTCTCAGCCTACAGAAAGGCTCTGAAACCGTGGTCTCCGCACTTGCCGCCATGACACAGAAACTTGCAGGCGCAGGCCTGTCGACCTCCCAGGCGCGTGCAGTGAGCGTGCTTAGCCAGCAGGTTCAGAAACAGGCATATGTACTATCGTACATCGATGCATTCGGGCTGACGTTCGGATGCGCGGTGATAGCCATCATAATTCTTGTTTTCGTCGGCAAGGCGCCTCGGGGGCCGCTTACTGCGAACTAGCAATGCCTGGGCGGACTTGAGCAAACCTGCTTTGAAGACGCAGGGCGGACCCAGGGATGAGTCGTTCGTGAAGAATTCGCAACGCGTTGAATCTGCGATGTGATCTGGATAAATGCAGTATTTATTTTTGCAAGTTTGCACAGTTTTGGGCAGCGGAAACTTGCAAATTGCGTGGCCGGCAAATCATGATTCTCTATCGTTCGGTAGGGTTTCATGGAGCATTGGAATGCGTCCGAAGGAGCGGCGGGACAGCGGTCAGAACGATCTTTTCCGGGCGAGGCTCGACCAGATCGTCGACATGAACCATGCACTGGCCAAGCTTGGCAGGGCGATCGATTGGAGCTTTCTGGAGGCGCGCTGCGGCGCAGCCTATACCGACACGCCGGGTCATCCGCCGCTGCCCACCCGGCTGATGGCGGGACTTGCCATCCTTAAAGCGATGCACGATCTGTCGGACGAGGCCTTGTGCGAGCGCTGGGTGGAGAACCCCTACTACCAGCTGTTCTGCGGCGAGGAGTTCTTCCGCCATGAACTGACCTTCGATCGCTCGTCGATGACCCGCTGGCGGCAGAGGATGGGTGAGGACAAGCTCAATGCGCTGCTGCAGGAAAGCCTGGCGACTGCGGTCCGCACGGATGCGGCCAAGCCCTCCGACTTCACCAAGGCGATCGTCGACACCACCGTGCAGCCGAAGGCGGTGGCCTATCCGACCGATGCGAAACTGATGCACCGTGCGCTCGAACGGCTGGTCAGGCTGGCTAAAAAACTCGGCATCGAGCTTCGTCAGTCCTATGCCAGGCTCAGCAAGATCGCGCTGATCAAGCATCAGCGTTATGCCCATGCCAAGCAGTTCAAGCGGGCGGGCAAGGCCTTGAGAACGCTCAAGACCTATCTCGGCCGGGTGATGCGCGACATCACCCGCAAGGTCAAAGGCGATCCGGAACTGGAGGCGGCAACGGCCAAGGAATTGATGCTGGCTGGACGCGTTCATGCCGGCAACCGCAACCTCAACCGCATCAAGGGACAGCCGAAGGACGCCGATCTGCGGGTCTTTTCCATGCATGCACCGGAGGTCGAATGCATTGGCAAGGGCAAGGCTCACAAACCTTACGAATTCGGCGTCAAGGTCTCCGTCGCCACTACGCTCAACCGCTCCAAAGGCGGCCAGTTCGTCACCCACATCCAGGCATTGGCCGGCAAGCCCTATGACGGCCACACGCTCGAAACCGTCATTCCCGCCATCGAGACGCAGGTCGGCGCAACGCTGTCGCGCATCATCCTCGACGCCGGATACAAGGGCCACAATGCCCCGCCGAGCCATCGTTTCAAGGTCTATACCGCAGGCCAGAAACGCGGCATGACTGCAGCGATCAAACGCGAGATGCGCAGGCGCTCGGCCATCGAACCCGTCATCGGCCACCTCAAGGATGACCACCGCATGGGCCGAAACCATCTCGCCCATAGCCAGGGCGACGCCGCCAACGCTGTCCTCGCTGCCATCGGCTATGACTTCAGGCGCATCCTCGCGTGGCTCAGACTTTTGCTGGCCATTCTCTGGGCCTGCCCCCAGGTGCAAAACAAAGCAAATCCATCACCGCAAATCCGCTGAGCGTGGTTCTTCACGGATGACGGATGACGATCGAAGATTTCGTCTCGCGTCGGCATGTTTCGCAATCCTGCGCGCAGATCACCAAGCGCCCAAATTTCCTCGGCGGCCCTCTTCGGCCAAGATTTCGACCACATGTCGAACGCGTGGCAAAAGGTGCTTGGTCGACGGCCAAAGGGCAGAAATTTCGACTTTTGCGCCGGTAAACATATCAAGGACAGACACCAGTCGTCCCGCCGCAATGTGGTTCTCAACGAGCGAACTCGGCATCTGCGCTAATCCCAGACCGGCGACTGCAGCATCGACGATGGCTGCACCGTCACCGATCTCATGGGTCGGGGGCGGCGTGATACGGTAAACCAGCCCGTCTGCCGCCTTGACCCGCCATGTGGTCGGAATCTCACGCCGAAATCCGACAATGCAGTTGTGTCTTTGCAGGTCCTCTATCGTGGCCGGCTCAGCATGGATTTTGAGGTACGCGGGCGCTGCGACGATCAAGGCTCTTTGTTCAGTCAGTTTCCGGGTGATAAGGCCGGTCGTGCTTCTGGTTTCTCCGAATCGGATAGCCAGATCTACGCCTTCCTCGACGGGGTCGATAATCCTGTCGGTGAGTGACAGGGACAGCGTGAGACCCGGATTCTGCTTTGTCATCTTTGCGAGTACAGGAAACAGAATCTGTCGACCCCAGGCTGCCGGCGCATCGATCCGCAAACGACCTGCAAGCTGCCGGCTTTTTGCAGCAAGCGCGTTTTCCGCCGAACTGATCTCTTCGAGAGCCTGCCGGCAGCTTGCGAGATAGGCCTCACCGTCGGGCGTCAAGGTCAGCTTGCGCGTGGTGCGATGCAGAAGTTTCGTGCTCAGCCTTTCCTCCAGGCGTGCGACGCTCTTGCCGACCGCTGATTTTGTAATGCCGAGCTTGTCGGCGGCTGCGGTAAAACTCAGCAGCGTTCCGGCTTCGACAAAGCTGATGATCCCGTTGAGCTGCTCCAACTGAGCCATTGTAGAAAATTCCTCTACGCTCTGTAGATTTTGAGCGGTTTATCGTCGTCAGAATATACATTACCACACCGCCTTCGGCAATGGTTCGTGGTGGGCCAAGCTCCTCCGTCCAATTTTGTAGGGTGTCAGATGGCTCGATTATCTTCTTCCGTGACGAGCGCTTTATTGGGACTTGTCCTAAGCGCAACCACAGCATTCGCGGCTCCGGCACTTGAGGTGCTCGGCAAAGACTATGTCTTTCCAAACAGGATCGAGGGTCTTCCAGCCAAGCTATCTGATTTCAACGAGCTTCAGATCAACAGCTTCCAGACGACCGATGGGGTCAAGCTGTCCTATTGGGAGGCTGGAAGTGGTCAACCGCTGATTTTCGTCCCGGGCTGGTCTGCCAACGGAGCCGAATATGTGAATGTCATGTACCTCCTCAGCCGCAAATACCACGTCTATGTGATCGATCCCCGCAATCAGGGCCTCTCTCAGAATGTCGAGTACGGAGCACGGATCGCCCGTTTCGGCGCGGACCTGAAGGAGTTTATCGATCATCTGGGAGTCGAAAAGGTGAACCTGTGTGGCTGGTCGATGGGAGCGTCGGTGGTCTGGAGCTACATTGATCTGTTCGGCACAAAGAATATCCGTAAGGCCGCGTTTATTGACGAGCCAATCTCAATCTACACGCATGCCGATTGGTCGGAGCAGCGGCGGCTAGATGCTGGCGGCATGACGACTTCGCCCGAGCGGATGATCGCGGCCTTCGGCGGCGCCCCGACGAACGATCAGGTGGTCGATATGAACGCAATGCGCCGCTACATGGAAAACGGCTCGCCAGCCTTTCAGAACTCCGAAGCATTTGCTCGTGCGTTCATCAAAAGCGACCCCAAATTCATGAGCCTCGTGCTGTTCGATCATGCCGTAAACGATTGGCGTGACGTGGTTAGCCACAAGATCAATGTACCAACAGCAATCTATACTGGCGAAAACAGCAACAATGTGCCGAGCCAAAGGTGGATGCAGTCTGTGATCCCGGGCTCCGAGCTTCATGTCTATTCGGCGGCAGAACAGGGTGACCATTTTCTCGCCTTCAAGAATCCCAAGAAGTTCACGGACGATCTTAGTTCGTTTCTGGAGCGCTAATCGGGCCACCGGGCTCAACCCACGAGGCGGAAGATGACCGCCCTTTTAAAGGAAGCTATCATGCCTGTCGTACGCGTAAGCTGGTTCAGCGGTAAAGATGCAAAAGCCAAGAAGGCCGTTGCTGCCGAAATCACCGAGAGCATTGTCAAGAACACCGGGACTGACCCGAACTACATTTACGTGATTTTTGAAGATGTCGAGCCCTCAAACTGGTCGGGCGCCGGCAAGATCTTCGGGGAAGAGACCAAAGCATCCTAACGCCACCTCGTTTTGTTAAGGGATACGCGTTATCCCACGCCGCGTATCCCGCCCGTCGATTTGGCTACTTTGATTTCCCTTTTCTTCCTCACGGGTCCGTTTTTGAGACTCCCTCACAGCGGCCAGCGATCGCGGGCTGGACATGCGGCGACGGGAAGGTCATCGAATGGGTAGAGTCCGATCTCCATGATAGGTGCCCTTCCTACTTCGATATCGCTTCCGCAAGGAAACTACCTGCACGGGCTGCGCCTCCGGCGGAAATCGTGTGAGGCACTCCCGGCAAGATGAGCGTTTCAACCTTGACGCCGAGTGCGCGAAGAGTGGCTGCGGCCTTGCTGCTTTCGGTCGCCGGGATTACCGAATCCGCACTCCCATGCACCAGGAGAATGGGGGTCTGCAAGGCGGGTTGAAGCGGTAGTGGCGAGGCGAGGCGACCAGAGAACCCAACGACGGCGCCGACTGGCCAGCGACCGGAGGCGACCGCATCGAGCGCCAAGATAGTGCCTTGTGAGAATCCGACAAATGCGACGCGATGCAGGTTTTCGGCGAATCCGTTTTCTGCGATAACTGAGGAAATCACTTTGTCGAACGATACCCGTGCATCGTGAATCCGTTCACTACGATTATTCTCGGTGACGCCCGCGACGCTGAACCATTGGTAACCCGAACCAAAGCTGGAAGGGGAGGGCGCATCGGGGGTAGCGAAAACGGCTCCGATTAAGTTGGCCTTCCAAGAATTGGCAAGGGGCGCGAGGTCATTTCCGCTGGAACCAACGCCATGGAGCATGATGACAAGAATATTAGCTGCGATTGCCGACATTGTGTCGTCCTTTATGCCAACTCGAACGGCAGCTGGCGGCCAACCGGAAAGATAGCGTTGAGATTGAGCTTTGGTCGAGTATTAGCCACGCTTGATTTGGTCGATATTCACTGTATCCCGAATGCCGGGGAACGTAAGGATCTGCTGCACGTGCTGGCTGAGACAAGCGTAGTCTGCGAGCCTGCGCAGATTGCACTTGAACAGGCCGTTATAGGCAGCACCGAAGCGGAAAGGATGACGAACAGCCGCACATGTGTTCCGTCAGCCGATCGTCGAACAGGTACGGCCCCTGGTTTTCCAGACGAGTTTCCAGTTCGTCGGGCATGGCGAAAACATCAGCAAATGCTTTCTCATAGGCAAGCTGCGTGATTGCAAAGCCGGTGCGATAGATCCCGTTGTTAAGCTTCGGATAGATCCGATCGTTCAATGCGTCGATGTCGGTGCGCAGATCTTCCGGATGGAGGTCAATGCTGTTATCGGCAAGCGTTCCTAACCCAGAGTTGAATATCCTGAGCATGGTCAGCCGCACTGGAATGCCCAGCGCGGCGAAGCGGTCGCGGATCAAGGCTGCTACTGGCCAAGCCCGATCTGCTTCATGAAGTCGCCGTTGTCCCAGAACAGCCATTCATGGTCCATCTTGCCGTTAGTCCAATGGCCCACAGTCACCATTCCGAGAGCAAAAGTCTTGCCAGTCGCCGGGATTGACTTGTCTTTGCCAATCGGCATTGGCTTGCTGAAGGTGCCGGTCATAACGCCGGTCGCGGTGGTCCAGGTACCGGACCCGAACCGGATCGGGTGTTCTTTGATCGCGATATCCGGCGCGAAGACAAAAAGCGCCTTCAAATCCTCGATATGTTTTTTTATGCCCTTGGTTTCATGGCCGTCCGGCCAGGTAACGACAATGTTGTCGGCGTGGCTTTCGGTGAGCCGGTCCCATTTCTGGTTCGAAAAGACGTCGAAATCCAGAGTGTCAAAGATCTTGAGATTGGCTTCGACTCCCTCCGCCTGAACTTCGTGGGCGGGCGCCGGCGTTGCCGGCTTTAGCCAGGCGCTGTCTGCGAACGCCTGGCTGGCGACGAGACTGGCAATGCTGGCGATCAGTATCATGGATTTCATCGTGTTCTCCATCAGAGGCGGCCTCCACATTGGTGCCGATGGAAAGACGTTATTGCATCCACAAAAGACAATAAACGGCGCAGCAATTGATTAATTAATACGACCTACGTAATAATTCCGCGCATGGATGTCCTTCGAGCAATGACCGTTTACATCGCCGTCGTCGAACACAACAGCCTGGTGCGCGCAGCGAAGGCACTGGGCACGTCTGCCGCCGCGGTGTCGCGACAGGTTGCAGCGCTGGAAGACCATGTCGGCGCGAGACTGCTCAACCGCACGACCCGGCGACTGTCCCTTACCGATGTCGGGCGGGATTATTTCGGTAGGGCAAAGCAGATCCTCTCTGACGTTGCAGAGGCTGAAGCTGTCGCCGGAGAAAGTGCTGCCCAGCCCATAGGTCTCCTAAGGATCAGTGCTCCCCTGTCGTTCGGGATCAACCGGTTATCGCGCTGGCTTCCGGATTTCATTGCCGCTTATCCCCGACTGCGCCTCGAGCTTGATTTGACCGATCGACAGGTTGACCTGGCCAATGACGGTATAGACGTCGCGGTGCGCATCGCTCGTCGGCCGGCCGCGACCAATGTCATCGCCCGGCGGATCAACTCGGTCCATCGGGTCGTCTGCGCGTCACCGGCCTATCTGTCGAGACGCGGTTGCCCTCAGGTTCCAGGCGATCTCGTCGATCATGACATCCTGAGCTATTCGTATCTATCGACTGGTAACCAGTGGGATTTCCGCGATACCGGCGGCAACGAGAGCCAGGTGCGCGTGCGAGCGTCCGTCCTCGCAAGCAGCGGCGACATGCTGTGCGAACTGGCGGCCCGTGGCGCGGGAATAGTCAACGAGCCGGATTTCATGGTCGAGAGGCACATTGAAGCGGGCAGTCTCACGCCGATTCTAACCAACTGGACCAGTGAGAGCTTTAACGTCTACGTGCTCTACCTCAGCCGAAAATTCCTGTCGGCCAAGGTGCGTGTCTTTATCGACTACTTGCAGAGAATGGAAGGCACAAGCCATTCGACAGACTGGAGCGCATCCGTGGATTGAATGGGGATTTGCCATCGAGCAGATTCAGACAGTGGCACGCCCTATCGAGGTATGATCGCATATCATTCCGGGCATTGAGGTCCGGAGTTCCCTCGGTCAAGCATTCTGGTATCGAACGCTGTGGGAGGAAAACATGCGAAACGTCACGATCGATAATATTTCCGATGTCGTCATCGGCGCCCTTTCAGGCGAAATCACGCAACGCCGCCGCGAGATCCTGGTCAGCCTCATCCGTCATGCCCATGATTTCTGCAAGGAAGTGAAGATCACCCATCACGAATGGCTTGAGGCCTGCGAGTTTCTGCGCCGGGCCGGCGATATCTCCGATGAGAACCGCAACGAATTCATCCTGATTTCCGACATTCTCGGCATCGAGGTTCTAGTGGACATGATCGACCATCCGGTAACCGAGGGCGAGAGCTGTTCGACGGTGCTCGGCCCCTTCTATCGCGAGAATCCGCCCGTGCTGCCGAACGGTGCCTCGATCATCCAGAAGGATTTCCCCGAGCAGGAAACTTTGCTGGTCCAGGGCCAGATCCTCGGCACCGACGGCAAACCCCTCGCCGGTGTTATTATCGACGTCTGGGAAGATGCTCCGAACGGACTTTACGAACAGCAGGATCCCGACCAGCCGGACTATAATCTGCGTGGCCGCTTCCACACAGATGTGAACGGCCACTACGCCTTCGTCGGCATCCGCCCCGTTCCCTATCCCATCCCCTATGACGGGGCGGCCGGCGAACTTCTCAACTATATGGGCCATCATCCGTGGCGGCCGGGCCATATCCACTTCATGATCACCAAGGATGGCTATCGTCCCCTGATCTCGCAGATTTTCGATTCCGAGACCAAATATCTCGACAATGACTCGGTCTTTGCCGTCAAGCAGGACCTGATCGGCAACCTGGTCAAGGCCCCCGCCGGCTCAAAGACAGATTATGTCATGGGCTTCAACTTCGTGCTGAAGCGGGAAGCGGCCGCCATGGCTGCCGAATAATCCTCCCTGCCGCGCTGGTGTGAACCGGCGCGACCACTTCCCGGAATATCGGAGTACCGACAAATGGCTCTCGTCGAACCTGTCGCGCGTCTGGCTGAGAGCGCGTCCTGGCGCGATCATGCGATCCGCAGCATTTCATCCGTGATCATCGACGCGCCGACCGTGCGTCGCCACAAGCTTTCCAACACCGAGATCTCCCATCAGGGCTTTGTCCTCGTAAGGGTGATACTGGAAAACGGCGTCGAGGGGTACGGTGAGGCTTCAACACTTGGCGGCCCGCGCTGGGCCGAGGAAAGCGTGGAATCGATCAAGGCGGCGATCGACGCCTATCTCGCACCCGGATTGATCGGCCGGCCGGCCGGGCTGTTCGAGGACAACGCGCTGCGCATGTCCAAGGCCGCGAGCCGCAACAATGCCGCAAAGGCCGCAATCGAGTCGGCCCTGTTCGATGCAGTCGGCAAATCGCTCGGTCTTTCCGCGACAGCACTGCTCGGCGGCAGCGTGCGCAACAGTTTTCCGATCATCTGGGCACTGGCTTCCGGCGATGCCGGACAGGAGATCGAGGAAGCCAAAGGCAAGATCGATCGGGCCGAGCACAGGATCTTTAAGATCAAGCTCGGTTTCGCCGATCCAAAATCCGATGTCGCCCGGCTGACCCGGATCCGGGAAGCGCTCGGCCCCGACGTCGATATCATCGTCGACGTCAATCAGGCCTGGAGCGAGGCAACGGCGATGCGCTGGTTGCCGGCCTTCAATGAACTTGCCATCAGCCTGATCGAACAGCCGCTGCCGTCCGCCCAGGTCGACCAGCTTGGCCGGGTTGCCGCGCGGACTAATATTCCTATCATGGTCGACGAAGCCGTATTCAGCTCCGCAGATATCGTTCGCGCGGGCCAAGCCGGTGCCGGTACGGTGCTGTCCCTGAAACTGGTGAAAAGCGGGGGCTTGCTCGAGATGAAGCGGGCCGCGGCAGTGGCGACAGCGATGGGCATGGAACTCTATGGCGGCTGCCTGCTAGAAAGCGGCATCGGAGCTGCGGCGCATCTGGCGGTGTTCTCCACGCTGCCGAAGCTCGAATGGGGCACAGAACAGTTCGGACCGAAAATCCTGGTCAACGATCTGGTGATCCAAGGTCCAATTTACCGGAATTTCGAGGTGCATATGCCTGAAGGGCCAGGCTTCGGCCTGATACTTGACGAAGACCGCATCCGGTCGCTTTCGAGGGTCCGGTGAGAGCTATGGTGGAAGCAGCCCTGAGACCCATTCTCCACCGGATTGCCGCAGCGATCGACGCCACGCCGCATCTTTTACGAATGGGGGCGCTGTTCAGCGAGACCATGCTGTTGGAGGTCGATGGCGATGCCTATTACCTCACCTTCCATCGCGGCCGGCTGGAAAAGGTCGCCTGCGGCCAGAACCGCAAGACGCCATGGCGATTTGCCATCCGCACTGATGGCGAAGCACTTCAGAAATTCTGGGAGCCGCTGCCAGAGCCGGGCTTCCACGATCTCTTCGGCTTGGTCAAACTCGGCCGCGCTACCATTGACGGCGATATCCTGACACTGGTGAAAAATCTCCGCTACATCAAGGAAATACTTGCCATTCCCCGTACTGGATCTGAAGCATGACACAGGTGATCGAAGCCATTTGCGGACGCTATCTCACCGTCGATGTCGCCGGCCGCAGCCAGCGGCTCTATTTCGAAGAAGCCGGCAGGGGCCGTCCGGTTCTTTGCCTGCACACGGCCGGTGCCGATACCCGCCAGTGGCGACACATCCTCAATGATGCCGAATTGACCGAAGACCATCGCATCATCGCCTTCGATATGCCGTGGCATGGCAAGAGTCTGCCGCCAGAGGGTTTCGAGACCGAGGAATATCTCCTGACGACCGAGATCTACGTCGCTACGGTTGTTGCGATCGCCGATGTGCTCAATTTGGAAAACCCGATCCTCGCGGGTTGTTCCATGGGCGGGCGCATTGCGTTGCAGATCGCTGCCCTGCATCCTGGCCGGTTCTCCGGTTTCATTGCCATCGAGGCTTCGGATTTCCAGCCGGTCTGGTATGACATTGACTGGTTCCACCGGCCAGATGCCCACGGCGGCGAGATGGGCGCGGCGCTGGTCTCTGCCAACATCGCCCCGCATGCGCCAAAGGCTGAACGTTGGAATACGCTCTGGATGTTTATGCAATCGGGTCCTGGCGTTTTTCGTGGTGACCTAAGCTTCTACACGCGCGATGAAACCCTGGTCGGCAATATTGGCCTGATCGATACGACGATCAGCCCGGTTCACATTTTGTGCGGCGAATACGACCTTACCTGTACGCCGGAGGATGCGACACGGACACACAAGGCCATCGCAGGTTCCACACTTGAGATCATGACCGAACTCGGGCATTTTCCAATGAGCGAGAACCCCAAGCGATTCCGCCCCTATTTTGCCCGGGCGCTTTCCCTGGTTGGTGAAAAGCGAGTTTGAAGCGAGAACACGACACTGGAATTCAAGCGGCTCAAATATTTCATCGCGGTCGCCGAAGAATTGCATTTCGGCCGGGCGGCAGCGCGTCTCGACATGGCCCAGCCGCCGCTCAGCCGCCAGATCGGCCAGCTCGAGAAGGAACTTGGCGCGCTACTGTTCGACCGCAGCCGCAGCCAGATCCGGCTGACCCAGGCGGGCGAATTCCTGCTGGAAAGGGCGCGCGAACAGCTGGCCGCTCTCGAACGCACTTACGAGGAAGTCCGTCGTATCGGGGCCGGCAATGAAGGCCGGCTCAGGATCGCCTTTGTCGGCTCGGCCACCCACGGTGTGCTGCCAACACTGATCAAGTCCTATCGCGCCCATCATGCCGATGTTGACCTGGTGCTGACCGCTATGAACAATGCGGAACTCAAGCGTGCGCTGATTCAGCGCGAGATTGATGTAGCGATCGCCCGTCCGCTGATTTCGGATGACGAGGTGAAATCGGAATTCCTGCACCAGGAGCCATTAATCCTGGCTCTTCCCGACAATTCGCCGCTCAACGCCCAGGCGATCCCCAAGTTGGGAGATCTCGGTCAGGAGACCTTTATCCTCTATCCGAGCAATCCGCGGCCGAGCTTTGCCGACTACGTTCTCGCTGTCTGCCACCAGGCCGGCCTGGGAGACGTCAAGACGGTTATGGCGATGGATTACCAAACGGCGATCAGCCTTGTCTCGGTCGGGGTCGGACTGTCGATCGTGCCGGAATCAGTGTCGTCGACGCAGCGCGCCGGGGTCAGCTACCGCAAATATTCCGGCCCCAATCCCGGCACCGCGTTGTCGGTCAACTACCGCCAGGACAATCGCTCGCCGCAGCTGCGCGGCTTTGTTGAAATCGCGCGGCGTTACAGCCAGGAAAGCGGTTTGAGGCGAAAGAGGGGCTGATCATGTTCATCGGTTCAACGAGCGGTCTTGCTATCTCTTTCACCATTCAGGACCTCTGGTCCGTGGGCCTCCTGATAATCACTTTCTGCTTTTCGCATCACTGATCGTGCCACTGCGTGAGAGAGTCGCTGCTAGGTCATGGATTCAGGTCAAAACGCGGCATAATACTTGGCGAACAATTGATTCCAAAAGTTTTTTCAATTTCTAAACTGTTCCGGGCGCTATCCGCATTCTGGCCAAGCGGGATAAGGACGAGTGACTAAGCAGGACGGTGTCATCATGGATTCGAGCTATCGGTAGACGCTGCGCTTCGACGAAAGTATCTTGTGAAAAAGGTTGCTGCTCTCGGCATTCCCTTCAGCGAAGCGTTGGGCCTGCACGAGACTCTTGTTCACCAGCGTGCTCACGAAGCCGATCTCATCCACGAGGGAGCGGAGACAGCGGGCGGAAGACCAGTGTCCTTCCTGGGCTCCCCATGGCGGTTGGATGTGGTCAACAAACCCCAGCAACGGCGCTGCCGACTTTGGGCTCCGACACCGCAGGACGTACCCCAGCATGGGTGGAGGACACGCTCGCCGTTCCGGCCGCCGCCGTAGGTGAATTAAAGCGCGAGGTTCCCCCGCGCCTTCATGAGCTTTGTCCGAGCAACTGAAGCGCTGACTTACTTCTTGAACTTCATCTGCGTGGTGTCGAAAGTGGTCACCTGGGCCTGCATCATGCCATCCTTGGTGACATAGGCATCGGCACCCTTATAGGGCTCCGCGAGGAAATCGGCATCCAGACGCCACGAAACATTCACGGTGTCACCGACGACATTGACTTCCTCATTGGTGAACTTCGCGCCCTTCAAACCGCCGTCCTTGCGATCCTTGCAAAAGCCGATGAAGAGCGTGGACACATTGGCGCGACCCTTGAGCCAGACACCGTTCGGTAACATGAATTCGGCATCCTCGGGATATTGCTGCATGATGCGATCGAAGTCGCAATTCGACAGGGCCTTAAGATGCTCGCTAACGACGGCTTCAGGTGTTGCCTGCTTCTTAAAGCCGGGCAGCTTGACATCAGCTGCCATCGCCGATGTGCCGGTCATGATGGCGACGGCCGTAAAGGTCATGAGAATTCGTTTCATTTGGTTCTCCTCCGTTGTAAAACACAGCGATACGCTGTGGGTTTGCTCATGGTCGAGCATTTCCGGGAAGCCTGTCGCATGGTCATTCCCCGGAAAGAGTATCGGAACAATCGGCCATACCCACGCCGGCCTATCTCTGCGGGCGGAACCGGCAGGTCGCGCCGCGCCTGCGGTGTTACCCCTGTTCCAAATCGATGATTCGCCTGGTGGGGAATATCGAGGGCAGGCCCTTCGCGTGAAGGGCCCCCCATATTCCTCGCTTGTCGATCAGCATCACGGCGATCGCCACCGATCCCATGACGATGAAATTCCACGTTCCGAGGTCGGATAGCAGTTCGCGCAGCAGAAAGAACACCACGACGCCAAGGAACGGTCCTTCGATCGTGCCGACGCCGCCGATGACGACGATGAAAATCACGAAGGCCGTCCAGTCGTTGATGCTGAATGCCGCGTCCGGCGAGATCCTCAGCTTCTGCAAAAAGATGAAGGCGCTGATGACAGCGGTGAAGCCTGCGACCAAGACATAGACGATGAACCGGGTGCGATAGGTCTTCACGCCGAGGGTCTCGCTGGCGATCTCGGAATCCCGGATCGCCGTCAACGCCAGTCCCCAGCGCGACCGCATCAAGCTCCAAACCAGCAGGACCGAAGCCGTGGCCAGGGCAAAGGCGATCCAGTACAGCATGATTTCACGGCCATCGCGGCTGGCCGCGATAGATTTGACGACGCTTGTCGGCAAGGAAATCCCCGAGCCACCACCAAGTGCCTGGACCTGACCCGCGACGATGCTGAAGACCTCAGCAATCACCCAGGTGCCGATCGCGAAATAGGCGCCGCTGAGCCGAAAGGCGAGCCAGCCGGTGGGAACCGCAATCATGATGACAATCAGCCCTGCCAGCGGCATCGCCAACAACACCGGCACACCCGCCAGCATTGTCAGCGAGAAGAACACATATCCACCCGCGCCGACATAGGCCTGCTGGCCTACGGAAATGACGCCCGCATATCCGGCGAGCAGGTTCCACATCTGCGCCAGCGCCAGGTAGCTGAATATTTCCACCAGCAACCGCATTTCGGATCGCCCGAGAAAGAGCGGGCCGGCAGCCAGAAGCAGTAACGCAAGAATGGCGAGCGCAAGCCGCCAGTGCGCGAATACGCCTGACATCACTGACGTCCGGACTTGGGAAGTGGAAGCCACGGAGGTCATGATGTTCTCCTTGAAAACAATCCCCGAGGGCGAACCGCGAGGATGACAAGAAAGATCAGGTGCCCAGCAAGCAGTTGAAAGCGGGGATCGATCTGGCCGCCCACCGTCTGGGCGATACCGAGTGCTATGCCGCCGGCGAGTGTTCCCCAGAGACTGCCCAAGCCGCCGATGATGACGGCCTCGAACGCAAACAACAACCGAACCGGCCCAGCCGATGGATCGAAATTGGTCCGCATGGCAAAAAGGCCGCCAGCGATTGCCACCACCGCTGCGGCAATCATGGTTGCGATGGCGAACGTGTGGGCGTTGTTTGCGCCCATCAGCCCAACGATCTCAGAATCATCGGCTGTCGCGCGCAACATCCGGCCGATTGACGTGCGATAGGAAATGAAGCCGATCAGGAAGATAATCGACAGCGCGACCAGGAAGGTCAGCACTGGCAATGAACCGATCGCCAGATCCGGGCCGATATTGACCGAAGCTGTATCCAGTCCCCCAACCGTTAATTTCCGGCCATTGGCGCCGTAATAGTTGAGCAGCGCATTCTGAATGATGATCGATAGCCCGAATGTGACGAGAACAGGGGGTAGTATGTCCTGGCCCAGGACCCGATTGAATAGGAAACGCTGCAATGTATAGCCTGCCGCACCCATGACGGGTACGATGAGGAGCACGGCAACGAACGGATTGACGCCTGTCGTATCGCACGCGCCCAGAGTAAGATATGCGGCCACAACGATGAAATCGCCGTGTGCGAGGTTCACAAACCGCATCACTCCGAACATCAGCGACAGGCCGGCCGCGAAGAGCGCGTATAGACCACCGAGCAAGATTCCTTGCACGATTGCATTGACCCAGATCACGACACTTTCTCCCTCACGCCAAAATAGGCTTCCACGATCTGCTGGCGGGTGAGTTCCGCCGGCGCACCGGTCAGCGATACTCTCCCCTCCTGGATGCAATAGATGCGATCGGAAACGGAGAGTGCCTGGTTGATATCCTGCTCGACGATGACGAGCGCCGTGCCCTGTTCGCGGATCCGCGGCAGGGTGACATAGATGTCTTTGATGATTTTGGGAGCCAATCCGAGGCTGATCTCGTCACAGAGCATCAGGGCCGGATTGGCCATCAAGGCGCGGCCGATGGCAACCATCTGCTGCTGACCGCCTGAAAGGGCCGAGCCCGGGTTGTTTCGCTTAGCCACGAGATCGGGAAAGATGTCGAAGATGCGCTCGAGCGTCCAATAGCCCTTCCGCTGGCCATAGGCGCCGGCCTTCAGATTTTCCTCGACGGAAAGCGAGGCGAAAAGCCGCCGGCCCTCCGGTACCAGTGCTACGCCCGCCCGGACGGCCTCATGCGCCTTCCATCCGCCGCGTGCTATTCCATCCCAAAGAAGCGTCTGGCCCTTAGTCGGGACAAGGCCCGCCAATGATTTCAATAGCGTGGACTTGCCAGCGCCATTGGCGCCGATGATCGCAACGGTTTCATCGGTCGAAATCTGGAAATCGATCCCGAACAGAGCCTGAAAGTCACCATAGAAGGCATCGAGCTGCCGGATTTCAAGCAGCGGTCGCGACATGTTTGTCTATCCCCATATAGATCTGCTGAACTGTGTCGCTGGCCATGATCGCATGCGGCTCGCCCTCTGCCACCTTGCGGCCAAAGTTGAGGACGACCAGCCGATTGACGACCGCCAGCAGGGCGTGCACCACATGCTCGATCCAGATAATGGCGACGCCGCTTTCCCGGATGCTTGCCACGGATTGCACCAGCGCTTGGCATTCATCCTCGGTCAAGCCGCCGGCGATCTCGTCGAGAAGCAGGAGCTTGGGCCGGGTCGACAGCGCGCGCGCCATCTCTAGTCGCTTGCGGTCCAAAAGGCGCAAGGAGCCGGCAGCGAGATTGGCCTTAGGCGCCAGGCCCGTGCGTTCAAGAATCTCACGGCATCGCCTGGACGCCGCCTTTTCAGTTTCGCCGCCGCCAAAGATCGCCCCGACGAGAAGGTTTTCATATACGCTCATGCCGACGAAGGGGTGCGGGATCTGAAACGATCGTGCGATGCCAAGGCGGCAGCGCTCAGCCGGTGGAAGCCCGGTGACATCTTCACCTAGAAAGGAGATCTTTCCTGCATCAGCCTTCAGATTGCCGGATATCAATCCAAACAGGCTAGTCTTGCCGGCTCCGTTCGGCCCGATAATGCCCAGCGCATCGCCCGAGGAGATGCTCAGATCGACGCTATCCGTGACCTTGAGCGCTCCGAAGCTTTTGCAGACTCCAGCAATATCCAAGAAACTCATAACGCATTCTCCTCCCCTAAAGATGCGACTGGCAGTTACAAGATCGCAGGCCCGGGGTCGGTGCAATGCATGGAAAAGCATCATGTCATACCAAAGCACGATCACACGACGATGGAGTTCCGGACATGCGAAAGAGTGCGATTGCAACGGGTTGCGTGATTGCGGCGACCAGTCAAAAGCGTGGCCGAAGCTTGGCCCGACCACACATCCTGTCGGGAGTTTGGGCTTGTTTCAGCCGATGGCCATCATCTGCCCGTTGACCGGGATTTCCGGGTGGTCGCCGTTTTCGACGACATGCAGCGTGGGCTTGCCATCCTCCACGGTCCACTGTCCGCCGACAAGGGGCGTTTTGGCGATATTCGGCACCGGCCCCTTGGCGAAATCGATCGGTCCAACAATCGATTTATAGGAGGTCGCCTTGATGGCATCGCGGATGGATGCCGGGTCGGTCGGGTCCTCGGTCCGCTTCAGTGCATCAATCACGACTTCAAAAAGCGAATGCTTGAACGCCAGTGGCATGGTCCAGGGTTTCCCTGTCGTCTTCTCATAGTCGCTGGCCAGTTCAGCCGACGTCTGGCCGGTAAAGCCGGAGGAGAAGGGATGGGATGGGGACCACCAGACCTCGACCGATAATTTGTCGCCACGCTCGCCAAGCGCCTGTATCGGCTGCGGAAATTCCAGCGCCTTGGCGACCGTGACAACTTTGGGCTTGAACCCTTGTTGCGCCGCCTGGGTCCAGAATGTCGTAAAGTCCGGGGGTACGACGACCCCTGTGACGATTTCGACACCCGCTGCCTTGAAGGCCGAGATCTGTGAGGTGAAATCGTCGGTCATTCCCTTGAAGCGGCCGGTGTCGACCAGCGAGAAACCCTTAGCACTCAAAACCGGTGGGAAGCCAAGTTTGGGATCGCCCCAGGCATTTCCATCCGGATCGTTGGGCCAAAGTGCGCCGACCGCCTTTGATGTTTCGGTTTTCGACCAGAGGCCGGTAAAAACGGAAATGATGTCCTCGAGCCCCCAGAAGAAGTGGTAGGTCCAATCGAAACCCTTTGCGGGATCGCCGCCTCGGCCAAAGAAGTGGGGCTGCCAGGGCGTGTCATTGGTTACGCAGGGAACACCGTTCAGTTCCGCCTGGTCCGCAACAGGATTTGTGGTATCCGGCGTTGACGTGGCCGTGATGATATCGACCTCATCGCCCATGATCACTTCCTGGGCGACGGAAGACGCGCGGTTCGAACTCGACTGGCTGTCCTTCACCACAAACTCGATCGGATGCTTGCTGCCATTGATCTGGATGCCGCCGATTGTGGCCTTGCGAAACTGCTCGAGCACGAAAGCATCAGGTTCGGCGAATACGGCAAGCGGCCCGGTCTGCGGAGTTACGAAACCGATCTTGATCGTTTTCGGTGCCGCAATCGCCGGCATGGGGAAGGTGCTGGCAAGCGACGCGACGCTGACAGCCCCGCTGGTCTTCAAAAAATCACGGCGCGACAATGGAAAATTGCTATTCTTCATTCTATCCTCCCAGATGATGGGAGGATTTATCGCTCAGTTTCGCTGCCAAACCATACCCTGACAGGTATTTGTGCATACCATAACTGAGAACGTCGCGAACGGTCCCAGCCACAAGCTAGCTAAGCACGGTATTTGGAAGCCGGAACAACATCCTCTTCCGCAGCCTCGCTCCGCGACGAACGATCTCTGGACGAAGGACCGCATCTACGCCCTATTTCCTGCACTCCTGGAACGCAGCAGTTGGACTGGCTGTCTTCTATCGGGCGGCGAGCAGGTACTGGTTATCGGCCGGGCTCTTATGACCAATCCAAAACTTCTCATCGTCGATGAGACATTGACGGCCTCGCGCCGGTGAACCGCGATCAGATTTGGGGTTGCCCGGGCGGTCTTCGAAATCGCGGCCATTCGATAAACGTCATCGACAAGCATCTCAAGCTCCTCGCCCGGTTCATCGACACGTTCCACGTGATCGAAAGGGGCCGGATCGTATGGAGCGATGATGCTCGGCGTGTCGCTGACGAGGAGGTGAGAGGCTAGAGTCAAATCGCTGATCTGCATGTAAGAGAGCGGGCATTTCATGAGCACGTATCGTGCAACCGCCCTATCTCCCGGACAGTCGTCGCAATCGATTGAAAGAGATGCCCTGCTACGCGCGTCCTGCTTGAAGGCGGGATTTCTCGGCAGTTGCGGCCGCGTTGACGTGGCAGAAGACCCGCCATGTTTTCCACATTATAAAAATGATTGCACAAAACAAAAAAACATGTAGCGTAAAACGGTCAAGTGGGGGAGGTGGATGCCGTTGCTTGCGAAAGTCACGGCCGCGGTCAATCGGATCGCTCGACAGGCGCCCGCTGAGGAAATTAGGGAGGATAGTTTGGATACTCATCTTTACATTGGGAATGAAGAACGGCGCTCGGAGACGGGTGCTACTTTCGAGCGGCGCGGCCCGGCGTCCGATAACGTCGTTACCCGCAGTGCCGCAGCCAGCGTTAGTGACGCCAATGCAGCCGCCGAGTCCGCCCAAGAGGCATTCGTTGAATGGTCCAAGAGCGGCCCGTCCCAGAGGCGCACGCTGCTGCTGAAGGCCGCTGATGAGATCGAAAAGCGCGGCGATGATTTTGTCAACGCGATGAAGCTTGAGGTTGGCGCTAACGAGCTTTGGGCGCGCTTCAATGTCTATCTCGCGGCCAACCTGTTCCGTGAGGCTGCAGGCCTCGCCACGCAGCTTCAGGGCGAAACCATTCCCACGGACAAGCCGGGGACTCTGTCGATGACGATCCGTCAACCCGTTGGCGTCATCCTCAGCATAGTTCCCTGGAACGGCGCCGTTGTACTAGCGGCCCGAGCAATCGCCTACCCGTTGGTCTGCGGCAATACCGTCGTATTCCGCGCTTCCGAGACCAGCCCGCGCACTCATGAACTGATGGCGCAGGCGGTGCAGGCAGCAGGTTTCCCGGCAGGGGCTCTGAACTTCATCACGAACGACCCAAAGGATGCGCCGCAGGTCATCGAAGCACTGATTGCTCACCCGGCCGTCCGCCGCATCAACTTCACCGGCTCGACCCATGTCGGCCGCATCATCGCAGAGAAGGCGGCCAAACATCTGAAGCGCTGCATTCTCGAACTTGGCGATAAATCACCGCTCGTGGTGCTCGATGATGCGAATGTCGATGATGCGGTTTCAGCCGGTGTCTTTGGGGCATTCCTCTACCAGGGCCAGATCTGCATGACCACGGAGCGCATTATCGTTGACGAGAAGATCGCCGACGAATATGTCGCCAAGTTCGCAGCACGCGCCAAAGCACTTCCTGCGGGCGACCCAAGCCAGGGTGCATGCGTACTCGGCCCGGTCATTAGCAAAGATGCGGCAAACCGCCTCAACGGCTTGCTCGACGATGCAATCGGGAAGGGCGCAACCGTGCTGTCGGGTGGCAAGTCTTCCGGTACACTGATGCAGGCGACTGTGCTCGATGGCGTGACACCGTCGATGCGCATCTATAGCGAAGAAACCTTCGGACCAATCGTTTCGATCATTCGTGCCAAGGATACGGATGACGCCGTCCGGATCGCGAACGATACTGAGTTTGGCCTGTCCGCTGGCGTATTCGGAACTAACATCAGCCGGGCAATCGATGTCGCGCGTCGGATTGACACCGGTTCGGTACACATCAATGGATCGACCGTGCAGAACGAGGCGCAGGCTCCGTACGGCGGCACAAAGTCGAGCGGCTTCGGGCGGTTCGACGGTCGGGCCGTCATTGACGAGTTCACCGAACTCAAGTGGCTGACCATCGAGAACAGCGGGCAAGGATATCCCTTCTAATTCTGCTTGTCCCCGCGGATGTCGTCTGCGGGCTTCGCTGTTGGGGCGGGGTACTTCGAGCGTGGCAACGGCCGGCACGTGTTCGCCGGCCGCGGACTGCCGTGTCAAAAACCGCCCAACGAACAAACGCTGCAGCGCAAGTCCTTGTCGCCAGTCAGCAGCCTTCGACACGCCAATTGGGAGGACTTCAATGGCAAACAGCAACGATCGCCAGCTCGAGCATCTCGAGCACTCACTCATCACCGGACGAATCAGCCGCCGGACCTTTATGAAGGCCGCCATGGCAACTGGCGTGCTCGCGGTATCCGGTGTCCACGCGCTTGCCGACGAGCTCGACGCCATCCGGGCCAACCAGGACAAGCGCCGCAGCTCGCTCGCCAAGAGCTATGACTACATCGTCGTCGGCACCGGCAGCAGCGGGTGCTCTCTCATCGGCGCGCTTGCAAAGAACAGCTCAGCCAAGATCCTGGTGATCGAAGCCGGCGACTGGGATACTGCGCCCTCAGTCCAGGACCCGCGCGTCTGGTTCACCAATCTCGGTACCGAGCGCGACTGGGGCGACGTCTCGATCCCAAGCCCCAGCGTCAATAATCGCGCGATCCCTGAGCACACCGGCAGGGTCGTCGGCGGCGGCAGCAGCATCAATGCCACGATCTGGGCGCGGCCCTTCAAGGCCGACCTCGATCATTGGGCGGCCGAAAGCGGCGACGGCAAGTGGGGTTATGACCACGGTCTCGAAATCTTCAAGAGCGTTGAGAATTGGCAGGGAACGCCGAACGAAAAGTTCCGCGGCAAAGGTGGCCCTGTCTGGGTACAGCAGGCTGCCGACCCGCTGCCGCTGGCATCCAAGGTGCTTGATGGTTGCCGCGAGCTCAACCTGCCCGTGGTCGATGACCTCAACGGCGAGCGAGAAATCACCGGCAACGGCTTCGGCTATATGAACCAGATCATCAAGGACGGCCGCCGCCAGAACATGGCTCGCGCCTTCCTCTATCCGGTTCTCGGTCAGGAAAACGTGACGCTTCTGGTCAACACGCAGGTCAACAAGATCGTTCTCGAAGGTGATAGCGCCGTTGCCGTCGAATGTGTCCACCAAGGCCAGTCGGTGACCGTCGGTGCGGATCGCGAGATCATCTTGGCAGCCGGCGGCTTCAACACCCCGAAACTCCTGATGCTGAGCGGCATCGGCGACGAGACGGATCTCAAGAGCGTCGATATCAAGACGCTGGTGAGCTCGCCGGAAGTCGGCAAGAACGTTCAGGACCACATCCTGCACGGCGGCTGCCTGTTCGAGGCACCAGCGGCGTTCGAATACAAGAACAGCGCCGCCAACATTTCCGGCTACTACAAGACGGACTCTTCGCTGGAACTGCCCGATGTTAGCATCGTCCAGATCGAGATTCCCTATGCCAGTGAGGTCATCGCGAAGGACTATGCGCCGCCGCCGACCAGCTGGGCCCTGTGCGCAGGCCTGGTGACCCCGAAGAGCCGTGGAACCGTCAAGCTCAAGTCGAACAAGGCGGACGACCGGCCGATCGTCAACATGCAGTTCCTGAGCCATCCGGACGATGTCGCGGCGCTGTCGCACAGCATCGAGATCGCGCGTTCGATTGCCAATTCCAAGGCGATGAAGGAATTCGTCGTTCGCGAAGTCGCGCCAGGTAAGAAGCTTGAGGGCGAGGCTTTGGCAAAGTTCGTCAAGGATGGCGCCACCACCTACTTCCACTCGTCGGGCGCCTGCCGGATGGGCAAGGACGACAAGGCCGTGGTCGATGGTCAGCTCCGTGTCAACGGCGTTCGCAACCTGCGAATCGCCGACAGCACGATCATGCCCCGCATCGTAGCCGTGCCGACCATGCCGGCTTGCGTGCTGATTGGACAACGCATGGCTGAAATCCTGGCGGCCTGATCATTTTGATTGGCCGTGTCGCCTTTGGCGGCGCGGCCAACCTGCGAAACAACACCTCACAAGGTGAGAAGCACGTTGATCAGCGTGCGGCCTTCTCATTGTTATCGCGGGTCAGATCGATGTCAGTGGTGGTGTTTCGGAAGGCAGCGGGGAGGTCGGCGAGCCGCCCGCCGGCGTCGAGATCGATGGCCGTTCGCCAAAGGGCCGCGGCGCGCAACATGGGCGTTTCCATCATCGTCATGGTCGTACCGATCGCATCGCGCACCACCCTCTGCCACTGATCATCCGTGAGGTCGCGCCATTCGACATTGAGATGAACCTCGGAATGCGCGAAGAGATTCCGCAGTGCCTGCGTAGGAAGCGTTGCGGCGAGTTCGATCTCGGGGGTATCGACGGCAAGCGGGAACGGTAGAACCTTGGTGCTCTCGGCGGATCTTGCCCATCCCACGCTTTCGGCAAACATGCGCGCCTGCAGGCCGATCGAGGCGATGAACCAGCGACGATTCTTTCCCTCGATGCGGGATGGTCCATAGAGCGCGGCGGCGTCCAGATTGTTGACCAGGCGCGCGAAATAAGCCGTGCCGCGGCGGGCGAGTTCGAGGGACTGCGCGGGCGCAGCGGACGCGTCGTATCGCGCGCCGGCACCCTGGCGGGCACGCAGTGCCGCGCGTGCCTCGGTTTCATTCATTGCCGCTCCCCTTCGACGAGGGTGCGTGGAAAGTTCAGGCGTTCGATTATCGGCGCATCCGAGAAGCGGAACAGGTCGAACTGGGTTTCTGCCTGGAGCGACCACTGCACCCAGGATGGAATGACGAAGATGTCACCGATGTCGAGGGCATGCTCTATGCCATCGATGACGACGCCGCCACGTCCCTGGAACACCTGGAAAATTGTCGAGCCGACTTCGCGTCGCGGCGCAGTCCGGGCGCCTGCACGCAAGCGGTGGAACTCGCAGCGTATGGTCGACATGACGTCGCCGCCGGTCGTGGGGTTCACATAGCGAATTGCAGCGTGCCCCTGCTCGACGGTCGCGGGCTGGCCCTCTTCCTCTAGCAGGAGCTGTTCGTTCAGCGCACGATCGGTGTACTCCCAGCGATAGGCGCCGATTGGCGAGTTCGCCGTGTTCTGCAATCCGGAAAGCGGGCGCAGGCCGGGGTGACACCAGAGGCGTTCGGAGCGTGAGAATTGAGGCGTCGCATAGTCGGTCACGCGCTCCGAGCCATATTCGAAGAAGCCAACGTCGTTCTGAAACGAGAACGGAATGTCGAGGCCGTCGATCCACGCCATCGGATGGTCCGTGTCGTTGTGATGGCCGTGGAAGAACCAGCCTGGTGTGAGAAGCAGGTCGCCGCGTCTCATGCGCACGGGATCGCCATTGACCACGGTCCATACGCCTTCGCCCTCGACCACGAAGCGGAATGCGTTCTGCGAATGCCTGTGCTCCGGAGCTGTCTCGCGCGGGCCGAGATACTGGATCGCGCACCAGAGCGTCGGGCTGATATAAGCATTGCCGCCGAGACCTGGATTGGCAAGACCCAGCGCGCGCCGCTCTCCGCCACGACCGACGGGAATGAGGTCGCCAGAGCGTTCGGCCAGCGGCAGGAGGTTAGCCCATTTCCAGATATGGGGGACAGCCTGCGGCCTTGGATGTTTCGGCATCAGGTTGCCGATCTGCGTCCAGAGCGGCTTGATATGCTCACGCTCGAACCCGGCGTAGAGTTCGCGCAGTTCCGGCGTATCATCCGGCTGCATTGAATGCGCTGTTGGCTTCGCGACCTTGTCATCCATGATCAGTCTCCTTGCTCGGAAGGTGCGGTCTAGGCCGCATCCGGTTGGGCTGGGGGCGCCGCGTCCCTGAATGCCGGTATCGCGTCGAGTGCGGCGAAGATGCGGGCGATCGTCGGCCAGTTCGCAATGTCGATTTCGAACCGCTTGTTGTTCCAAACTTGGGCATAAAGGCAGATGTCAGCGATTGTAGGGCTGTGGCCGTGGCAGAACTTGCCAGTGGCCTTATCTGCCGACAGCTGAATCTCAAGAGCGTCGAATGTCAGTTTGACCCAGTGCACGAACCAAGCCTTTTGCGCAGCTTCGTCCGCGCTGAACGTGTCGCTCAAATATTGCAGGACCCGCAGATTGTTCAGCGGGTGCACCTCGCAGGCTATCATATAAGCGAGGCTGCGAACGCGCGCCCGGCCGTCCGCATCCTCGGGCAGAAGCGCCGGGCTCGGATATTTCTCGTTCAGCCACTCGATGATGGCAAGCGACTGGGTCAGGAAGGTCCCGTCTTCCCGTTCAAGAACGGGCACCAGCCCCGCCGGATTCATGGCGAGATAATCGGGATTGCGTGTGTCACCGCGCCGCAAAACATAGGGGATGTAGTCGTAATTCAGGCCCTTGAGCTTCAGCGCCGCCCTGAGCCTGATCGATGTCGATGACCTAAAGAAATTGTGGAGCTTGAACATCTCACCCCACTCTCGGACCGATCTTCGTCGATATGCTGCCGAGGCCGTCGATCGTGATCACGCATGTGTCGCCTGGGGAGAGTGCCCCGACGCCGGCAGGTGTGCCGGTCATGATCAGATCACCCGGCTTGAGGGTGAAGGATTGCGACAGAATCGAAATGATTTCCGGCACCGACCAGATCAAGTCCTTTAGATCCGCATCTTGCTTGATCTCGCCGTTGACGGTTAGCTTGATAGATCCGGAGGGCAGGTGCCCGACGCTGGCGACCGCGTGAACGGGCCCGATCACTGCCGAGCGATCGAAGCCCTTGCCCTCGTCCCAGGGCCGGCCCTTGTCGCGGGCCTCGAACTGGATGTCGCGGCGTGTCAGGTCGTTGCCGATGGCATAACCCCAGACGTGCTGCAGGGCATTGTCGACGCTGACGCCGATGGTTTCCGCGCCGATCGCCACCACCAACTCCGCCTCGTAATGAAGGTTAGAAGTTTTCGGTGGATAGGCGACGGTCTCACCGTCGTCCACCACTGCATCGGACGGCTTGGTGAAGAAGAAGGGCGCCTCGCGATCCGGGTCTTTCCCCATTTCCCGGGCATGAGCCGCATAGTTTCTGCCGACGCAGAAAATGCGGCGTACTGGAAATCGATCATCGGTGCCTTGCACGGCGACCGACGACTGGGGGGGAGGGGATAAGACAAACTTCACTGAAAACTCCTCGTCGGGTTATTCTGGCAAATCGATGACCTGACCGCCTTCGGCCGGGCCATGTCGTCTCACACTGTCGGGGCCAGCAACGCCTGGCGGTCGATCTTGCCGGTTCCTGTCTTCGGGATTTCCGGCACAAATTCGATGATGCGAGGGTATTTGTGGGGCTGAAGCTTGGCCTTCACGAAGTTGACGAGCTCCTTCGAACACGCGTCGCCGGCGGCTACACCGGTGCGCAGTTGGACGACAGCCCTGAGCGTCATACGCTGATCCGGCAGCTTGTGCGCCATGACGGCACATTCCTGAACGTCGGGATGTTCGTTGAGGCACCGTTCCACCTCCAGCGGCCAGACCCACTGTCCAGACACCTTGATGAGATCGTCGGCGCGACCCTGGAAGTAATAGTAGCCATCGGTCTCGATGAAGCGGTCGCCGGTGTAGATCCAGTCGTCCCGCATCGTGTCCCGCGTCTTGTCGGCCCTGTTCCAGTAACACGGTGTCGAGGAATGGCCGCGAACGAACATCAAACCTTCTTCCCCAGTCTGGGCCGGTGTGCCGTCAGGTCTTTCGAGGCGGATCTCATATCCTGGTACCCTGCAGCCGGCGGAACCGATCCGATGGTCGTCCTTCCGGTTGCTGAGATATATGTGCAGCATTTCAGTCGAGCCGAGACCTTCGGTCGGACCATGGCCGACCAGGCTCTTCCAGGCGTTGTAAACCTCGAGGGATAGAATTTCCGCCGCGGACATAGAAAGGCGTAGCGACGACAGATCCCGCTTGTCGACATCCTTGCTGTGTACGAGCGCCGTATAAAGCGTGGGCAGGCCGAAAATGACCGTCGGTCTATATTTCTCGACAGCGTCGAGGACCGCCTCCGGCTTTGGCTGTCCGGGAAGGAGCAGGCTGGTCGCCCCCACGGCGAAGGGGAAGAGTAGCGAGTTGCCGAAGCCATAGGCGAAATAGGCCTTGGGTACAGAGAAGCCGATATCGTCGTGCTGCAGGTCCAGCACTCGTGCGCCGAATGCCTGCTGGCTGTAAGCCATGTCGTGATGGAGATGGACGATTCCCTTCGGGCGGCCCGTCGATCCGGAAGAATACATCCAGAACGCCATGTCGTCGGGTTCCGTCGCTGCACAAGTCAATGTCTGGGCATGTCCTTCGAGAAAGGTCTCGGCCGTCGTGAAGCTACCTTCGGCGGTGCCATTCACCAGAACAGTGATCTCCAGCAGGGTTCCTTCGACGGCTTGGCCGACGAAGACTTCAGCAAATGCCGCTTCGCAGACGGCGATCCGCGCCGACGTGTCCTTTAGGAAGAAATTCAGGACGTCGGGCCGGGTTTGGATGTTGAGAAGCACTGGGACGAATCCCGCACGGACCGCGCCGAAGAAGGCCGCGGGGAAGGAGGGCGCGTCATCAAGGAAAAAGGGGATTCGGTCACCGCGCTGGAGGCCAGCAGCCTTGAAAGCATTACCCCATCGAGACGCGTCAGCGATCAACTGTTTGTAAGTGAGCGATCCTGCTGGGCCGATCACAGCCAGCTTGTCCGGATTCCGTGTGAGATTGGCCCACAGAATATCCGAGCAGTTGGGGTGATCCTCCTTGCGGAACCCGATTTCCAGCGCGCCGGGCGTGTCATCCCCGACGGGGTCGGCGATCGCGGCGGATTGAGCAGCCTTCTCGCGTTCATAGCGTGCGACAAATTCGGGCGCGAGCCGTCTCATCCTGTCGATGTCCATCCGGCCAGAGCGCGACAGATAATCGAAGGCAAAATCGACGGGCGGGAGTGCCATCTTCGACGCGAAGTGCTCGTACCAGCGTGCGGATGTGTTTGCCGCGTCGACGATCTTCTTCGCGATGGGTGGCCTTTCGGCCTGGTAAGCCCCGAGCGCCTCATCGACATCGTCCATCGACGAAAGTTTGGTGACGAGTGCAATGGCGTCCTCGAGCGCAAGCCGCGTACCCGAGCCGATCGAGAAATGCGCCGTATGCGCAGCATCGCCAAGCAGGACATGCCTTCCGGTAACCCACCTGTCGCACCAGAGCCTCGGGAATTGCCGCCACATGGATTTGTTGGTGACAAGATTGGCGCCTTCAAGCGCGCCCGAAAACAGACGTTCACAAATTTGAGCACTATCCTGCTCGTCCTTGGCGGCGAATCCAAAGCGCTCGAACGTGGCGCTGTCACATTCGACGATGAACGTGCTTCGATTCCGATCGAACCTATAGTGATGTGCGTTCAACGGACCGAGATCGGTTTCGATGAATGTCTGTGTAAGCGTATCAAACGAACGGTTTGCACCAAACCATGCGAAGTGATTGGTGAAGTGGTCGAGCTTTGTCTCGAATTCCGTTTCGAATCGTCGACGGACGAGCGAATTCAGTCCGTCTGCACCAATGATGAGGTCCGCATCCAACTCGTCGAGATTGTTGATCTGGTGGGAGAAGCGAATGTCGATGCCCATCGATTGCGCCTGTTGCCGCAGAATCTCGATGAGTTCAAGCCTCCCGAGAGCCGAGAAGCCGACGCCGTCCAGAGTGACTATGCCACTCGGAAGATTAAGCGTTATGTTCTTCCATCGCTCCATCTGTGGTTCGATGAGGTCATGTGTCGCGGGATCCGACGCCTTGAGAAAATCGAGTGCCTGATCCGAGAAGACCACGCCGAATCCAAAGGTTGCCCCTGCGGGATTTTGCTCGGTCACTCTCAGTTTGACGTGGGGCAAATATCGCCGGATGAGAATCGCCGCATATAGTCCTGCAGGGCCTGCACCCAAGATTTCGACACTGGAAAGCCGTGCCATCTCTCCTCCTTTAAGATCGCTCGACAAATGTTGTCCACTAGACTAGCCTCCTTTCCAAAATATGCAATTAGTTTTTTAATACGGAAAACATGAGATGCTGCAGGAAACCAGAATCGAAGTCACATTTGGCGATTGCGACCCGGCTGGAATTGTCTTTTATCCCAACATCTTCAAATGGTTGGATAAGACCTTCCACGATTGGCTTAGATCCATGGGCGGCCACGCAGGAGTTTGCCATGGCTTGGAGGCCGTCGGCCTTGGACTGTTCGAAGCCACCACCCAATTTCGCCGTCCACTTTGCGACGGTGACATCCTGACGATTTCACTTTCGATCAGCGGCTGGAGCCGCAAAGCACTCGCTCTCGTCTATGAAGGCAAGGTCGGCGAAGAGGTGATGTTCACAGCCAGGGAAACGAGGGGGCTTTTCAAGCGAAACGGCGATGCTATGGTCGCAGCGGACATCGCGCCACTCAGGGAGGTCGTGGAAGCATTTGACAAAGGAAGAGAGTGAAGACCGCCAAGGCGCGGGTATCCAGTCGCTTGACTTGGCGCTCCGCGTCTTGAACACGGTCGTCGCTTTCCGTGAGCCGGTGACATTGTCCGAATTGGCACGCACATGCCGGATGCCGCCCAGCAAGATCCATCGATACCTGTCATCCTTTGCCAAGGCCGGGTTGGTGGCTCAGACCGGCCGATCCGGCAAATATTTGCTCGGACCAGGTGCCCTCCAGCTCGGTCTTGCGGCGATCGGGCGGCACGACTTCGTCAATGCTGCCGCAGATGGCATGGCGGACCTGTGCGCCGAAACCGGGATGACAGCACTTCTATCTGTGTGGGGAAACGGCGGGGCTACGGTCGTGCGCTGGGAGCGCGCCGAGTCGCCAACTGTTACGTCGATGGGCTTGGGCACGACGCTGCCTTTGCTGAATTCCGCGACCGGGCGAGCGTTTCTCACTTGGGCGCCGCCTGCAGCAGTCAAGGCGGCGTGCGACCTTGAACTGCGACGCATCAAGAAAAATCCCTCGATCTCGCCCGACATGGAGCCGAGCACCGCCGGTATTGCAAAATTGGTCGCGCTGACCAAGCAGCGCGGATATGCCTCGGTAGAGGGGAAGTTCATTCCGGGCCTGGTCGCGATCGCCGGGCCAGTGCTGGATTGGCAAGACGAAGCGCAGGCTGTCGTAACGCTTATCGGCACCGATCCTGAAGCGATTAAGGTCGACTCCTCTCAAGTCAAGAGTCTCGTCGGTTTCTGTAGGGAGAAATCCGTAACTCCACCAATTGCGAGTTGATATCGCGCTCGCGTCTCAACGCCAGCGTATTCTCCGAGGCAATATGCAGCCGGAGTTGGGTTGATTTGAAGGCCACGGCGCCTGGCTAAGGCGTGTTGTGCCAAGCATCGAAGTGGCGACCAGGGTTCATGGCTATTACACTATCTAAATTGGCGTCCATATAGACAAATCATCTAATTCCGCTCACATCTGAGCAAGGCGGCATTCCTCGGATGCGTATCGCTTCGCTCCAATGAATCCGGTGGCAATTCGTGCGGAAACGGCCGTCGTCGGTTCCCACCGGTCCTCAACGACAAAATTAGTTGCGGGTCGATCCGGACGTTTGCAGGTCATGACCGAAGATCTTACGCGCAGGTCTCAACAATCAAGGGTGCGCCAGTGGAATTCGTCGCAAGCATGTGCCATTGGGGGGATGCGAAACTGCCATACCACTGTGACTCGTTCTTAGCTATAACTTGTGCGGCTCAGTTCGCCGTTTGGAAACGGTGAATGCAAAGCATGACCAAGCTTCTCTGCCTTAGTACTCAGATACCTCGCATTGAAGGGGTTGGGCGGAATGATTAAGGGTTCGACCTTGGTAACCGTGATCCGATGGCGTCGTAGGCTATCAGCCTTCTCAGGGTTGTTCGTTAGCAGACGGACCTGAAAATGACCCAAAGCGCGTAGGATTTGCGCGGCATGGGCAAAATCCCTTGCATCATCTGGGAGACCGAGGGCGCGGTTAGCTTCGACGGTGTCCATCCCCTGATCCTGCAAAGCATAAGCCCGCATCTTGTTGGCCAAGCCGATACCGCGTCCTTCATGTCCGCGCATGTAAACGAGGATTCCGCCAGGGGAGGCAGCGAGCCGGCGGAGGCTTTCACTAAGTTGGGGGCCGCAGTCGCAGCGCAACGAACCAAACGCGTCTCCAGTCAGGCATTCGGAGTGAATCCTTACTAAAGGCTCAGCTACCGCAGTGCCAGGCGAGACCAAAGCCAGATGCTCGACCCCGTCAAATCGGCATCTGAACGAGTGCGCCCGGAACGGGCGATCTGAGTGGGAGATAGGCAGGTCTGCGACCGCAACAAGGTCTAGGGCCGACTCGTTTCGATGACGATGCCGCGTCACATCGTCAATGGACAGGATCGGCAAACAGTGGCGCCTTGCGAATGGCATGCTATCCTGAAGTGGCAAGGCGCTTAGCAAAACGGTTGGTTTGAGCCCTGACATCCGTGCAACATCTACTGCTGCGCCAATAATTCCTTCGGATTGTAAGAGCCCTTGCTCATTTGCGAAGACAATCTCGCAAGCAGGCAGGTTCGGATTGGCGATCTGCAGGATCAGATCTCCTGCGGTCGTGGCCAACTTGAATCCAGCCGTGCCAGCCTTGCGTACAAAATCCACCGAGGCCGCCGTTGCAAGCTCAGCTGCCAAAACCAGATAGCTCACAGCTGCCGGATCATGCAACAGTACAATCCCGCCACGTCGAAAGTCATCTAAGGCTAAGGGGACGGTCGGCATAGGTGCTCCAAGTGTTTTGCAAGAACATCGCTTTCGGCGTTCAAGATATTGTCAACTTGTCGTGTCTGCGAGGTGCGTGCCCAAGTGTTCGGAGCGACGATATCAACCACGCTCACCTGCAAATCGTCATTCACATCAGATGGCTATAGGCAGGCCCCGATGTTGCGTGCGCCGCCATGCGCCGCGACTGCCGTCACATCCCGGCCTCTTTAATCATGCCCCGCGCAATAACAAGCTGTTGAATCTGGGTGGTGCCTTCGTAAATGCGGAACAATCGCACGTCACGATAGAAGCGTTCGATCCCGTAATCGGCAATATAGCCCGCGCCTCCATGGATCTGCACGGCGCGGTCGGCGACACGGCCCACCATTTCCGACGCATACATCTTGCAGCAAGCAGCCTCCGTCGAGACAGTTTGTCCGGCATCCTTGCGCCGCGCGGTTTCTTCGATCATACAGCGGGCAGCAAAGGCTTCTGTGCGGCTGTCGGCGAGCATAGCCTGGATCAACTGTTTCTCTACGATTGGCTCGCCAAACTGCTTGCGATCCATTGCGTAACGAAGGCTGTCACGGATCAATCGCTCTGCGGCTCCCGTGCAAACGGCAGAGATATGCAGACGCCCCCGGTCCAGCACCTTCATCGCTGTCTTGAAGCCCAGACCTTCACGCGCCGGGCCGCCGATGATGGCGCTTGCAGGCACTCGGCAGTCTTCAAGGATCACGTCGCAGGTATGCGAACCCTTTTGTCCCATCTTGCGGTCGATTGGGCCAAGCGAGAGGCCGGTTGTTCCTGCCTCGACAAGGAAGGCCGTAACGCCGGATGATGTCTTTGACGAAGGATCGGTGCGGGCGAACACGGTGAACAGGCCGGCCCGCGGCGCGTTTGTGATGAATCGCTTCGTGCCATTCAGGATATAGTGGTCGCCCTCCCGGCGGGCCGACGTGCGTAAAGATCCTGCGTCCGACCCAGCCTCGGGTTCGGTTAGCGCAAAGGCGGCGATTAGTTCCCCAGTTGCAAGCTTCGGCAGATAGGCGGCCTTCTGCTCAGGCGTGCCATCAATTATGATCCCTTGGGACCCGATCCCGTTATTGGTGCCGACGAGCGACCGAAATGCCGGGGATGTCTGCCCGAGAACGAACGCGGCTTGAACCTCTTCGGCCATGGTCAAGCCGATTCCGCCAAACTCTTCGGGAATTGAAAGCCCGAAAAGCCCCATGTCCCGGATCTCTTGCACGAGATCGGGTGGGATCGCATCGTTCTCGGCGACCTTTTCTTCATTGGGGATCAGTCGCTCTTTGACGAAGCGGTCAAGCGTTTCGAGAAACTGCGCCAGCGTTTCGGCGTCAAGACTCATTATGTGCCATCCTCAGCTTTTGCTATGACTCCATTTAGCAGCAGCTTGCAAACGAGCCCATTGCACGATTGCTCCATGTCTTCCGAAGTCCTCCGTCGCAGAATAGACAGTTGTTCACGGCGGCCTCCGCGGGTCTAATTCCTGCAGCGTAGGCTGCGAGGTGCTGCGCGAGATTGACATTAGGGAGGAGATACTCGAATGAGGGCTTTGCGCTTTCACGCCGCCAAGGACCTGCGGATCGAAGACATTCCGCTGCCGACCGAGCCTGCCGATGACGAGGTCGTCATCAAAAACCGCTTTGTGGGCATCTGCGGCACCGACTTGCACGAGTATGCCTACGGCCCGATTTTCGTGCCAAAGGACGCACAAGGGAAGACTGCCGCGCCGCAGGTTCTTGGCCATGAATATGGCGGCGTCGTTACGAATATTGGCAAGAAGGTTACCCATGTGAAGGTCGGCGACCGTGTCTCGGTCCAGCCCTTCATCACGCCGCGGGGCGGAGACTACTATTCCGACCTCGGCCACTTTAACCTGTCGGATCAGCTGCAACTGGCGGGCCTATCTTGGATTGGCGGCGGCATGGCGAGCGAAAGCCTTCTTAAGGGCTTTAACGTTTATCAGGTACCGGACAATCTGTCGGACGAAGACGCTGCACTCGTGGAACCCACCGCCGTCGCCGTTTACGGCGTGGACCGTGGCGGAGTGAAAGCGGGGGATTCCGTCCTCGTCACGGGGGCCGGCCCTATCGGGCTTCTAACGCTTCTTGCGGCCCGGGCGGCCGGTGCGGTGCAGATGTTCGTCTCCGATCCCAATGCCACCCGCCTGGCAATCGCAAAGGAGATTATTCCTGATGTGATCACCATCAACCCGCGAGAGGCGAATGTGGGCGATGTGATCCGGGCTGCGACCGAAGGCAATGTCGGTTGCGATGTCGCGCTGGAATGCGTGGGCAACACGCTGGCACTGCAAGCCTGCGTCGACGCAGTGCGCAAGCGGGGCTCGGTGGTCCAGATCGGCCTGCATGCCGGGGAGGCTCCGCTAAACTGGTTCAACGTTACCTACAAGGACATCGATATCCGAGGCTCCTGGGCTTACACCGCTCAGATGTGGCCCCGGGTGATGCGGCTCCTTGCCTCCGGGCAGATCCCGGCCCGCAAAGTTGTGACCAAGACTGTGTCCCTGGACACGGCCATTCAAGAAGGCTTCGATGCTCTTCTGGACCCAGCGGGAACGCAGTTGAAGATCTTGATCGACTTGCAGAGCTGAGCCAGGATAGCCACTCTCACTATCCCCTCTCCTGAGCTATGCGGTGAGCCAGGGCATCTCGGTGCCTTGGCTTCCGTGTTTTGGACGCAGTCGCGCCAAAACACGAAGTCGCAGCTTCGCCACGCTTCGGTTCAGGGAAGGAGTTTCAGTTTCACACCCGCTCAAGCAGGAGTGCCACGCCTTGACCCACGCCCACGCACATCGAGACGACGGCGCGCCGGGCGCTGCCCAGGGACAATTCTAACGCCGCACTGCCCGTGATCCGAGCCCCCGACATGCCCAAAGGATGGCCAAGCGCGATCGCGCCACCGTTTGGGTTCACCCGGGGATCATCGGGTGCAATGTGTAGACCCTTGAGGCAGGCCAGAACCTGCGCGGCGAATGCTTCGTTGATCTCGAAAAGGTCGATTTCAGCACTTGTCAGCCCTGCCTGCGCCAGGAGCTTCAGTACTGCCGGAACTGGCCCATAGCCCATAATATGTGGCGCGACACCGGCCGAGGCTCCGCTCACCACTCGTGCGAGGGGGCGAAGACCGTGGCGGTCGATCGCGGCCTCGCCGGCGAGAATTAGGGCTGCGGCCCCGTCGTTTACACCAGAGGCATTGCCTGCCGTGACCGACCCGTCTACCCGCGTGATAGGCCGCAGACGAACAAGATCGGCCAGCGAAGCATCGGGGCGGGGATGCTCATCGGCGGCAACTTCAACGTCTTTGCCTCTTCCTGCCGGCACTGCCACGGCCATGATTTCCTGCGCAAGGCGGCCCGAGGCCATTGCAGCCCCCGTCTTTTGTTGAGAGGCCAACGCGAAGGCATCCTGCGCCTCGCGTGATATGAGCATCTCGTCGGCCAGGTTCTGCGCGGTTTCAGGCATTGAATGAGTGCCGTGCATCGCCAGCATTTTCGGATTGACAAAGCGCCAGCCGATAGTGGTGTCTTCCATAGCCACTGCGCGCGAAAAGGCGCTGTCCGATTTCAACAGCACGAAGGGAGCGCGGCTCATACTTTCCACGCCGCCTGCGAAAGCCAGCTCCATCTCGCCCGATTTGATGGCGCGAAGAGCCGAGATCACGGCCTCCAGCCCAGAGCCACACAGACGATTGACCGTAACGCCTGGCACCGTCTCCGGCAGGCCCGCCAACAGGGCACCCATGCGTGCGACGTTACGATTGTCTTCGCCCGCCTGATTGGCGCAGCCCATCCAGACCTCCTCTATTGTCGTCGGATCCATCTCGGGATTGCGGCGAAGGAGTTCGGCCAAGGGCAGCGCTGCCAGATCGTCGGTGCGCAGTTTCGCCAAGGCACCGCCATGCCGTCCAATCGGCGTGCGGACATAGTCACAAATATAGACATTGGTCATGCGAAGGCTCCGTCGCGGTTAAGAGTGGCGAAGTTGCGGCCTGCGCTGACCAACTGACGGAGCAGGGCAGGTACGGACCACGAAAGCGGATCGCCAGCGGCCAAAGTCTCGACTTTGGCGAGGATGACCGGAAGGCCCGTTTGATCGGCGAAATGCATCAGTCCGCCTCGCCAGCGAGGGAAGCCGTAGCCGTGCACCATGACCAGGTCGATGTCTTGCGGCCGCGCGGCTATGCGATCTTGCAGAATGTTAACGGCTTCCAGTATCATAGCAAGGATGGCCCGTTCAGCTATGGCTTCCTTGCCAAGGGCCACCCGCGTCACCCCGGCATCATCGCTGGCCCTGTTGACGGCACGGGTTACCGCGTCGGATTCCATGGCCTTTCCGGATGCGTCATAGTCATACCAGCCTGCCCCCGTTTTGCGCCCCAGCCGACCGAGCACCTCGACCAAGTGATCGGCAATGGGAACGTAACGAATGTCCTTGCGGTCGCGAAGGTTCTGACGTTTGCGATTGGCGTGAGCGATGTCGAGCCCGGACATGTCCTGCGCCTGGTACGGCCCCATCGCCATGCCAAATCCCCTCATGGCATCATCGACGTCTTTCGGGAGGGAGCCCTCGATCAACATCACATCGACGGATTGCCGGTAACGGGACAGAATGCGATTGCCGATGAAACCGTCGCAGACGCCCGCCAGGACAGGAATCTTCTTCAGGCGCTTGGCTAAGGCGAAGGCCTGGCCTAGGGTCGCCTCGGATGTCTTTTCGCCTCGCACGATTTCGAGCAGCTTCATCACATGGGCCGGGGCAAAGAAGTGAAGGCCGAGGAAACGACCTGGCGCGGCGATCGCTTCTGCCAAAAGGTTGACATCCAGATAAGAAGTATTGGTCGCGAGGATCGTGTCGGAGGGCAAGGCGGCCTGAAGGGTGGCAAAAATCGCGCGCTTGACTTCCATGCTTTCGAATGCGGCCTCGATGGCCAGACCGGCCGCTGGAAGATTTTCATATCCCACACCAAAGGACAGTCGACCGCGGAAGGCGGCTACATCCAGTATGGCGCGCCTTTCGGTCCCTTGGGCGATCAACTTACCCAAATTGGCTTCGGCCCTCGCTTGACCGCCGGCGTCGGTCTCGACCACATGAACGCTCAATCCGGCTAAGCACAACGCGAAAGCGATACCCGCTCCCATCATCCCACCCCCAACGACGATTGCACTGGAAATCGGACGGTCCGGCGTGGGATATGCCTTTGCTTGTGATTGCGCGGCGCGTTCGGCAAAGAAGACATGGCGCAACGCGCGGGCCTCGCTCGATTGACGCAGGTCAAGGAACGCCGCTCGCTCCCGAGCAAGGGCGCTCTCCAGCGGTTCGGTCGCTGACGCCGCGACAAGATCGATGGCAACGTGAGGCGAATTCTGACCCGACGTACGACGATCGGCCTGTAAATGGGCCGCAGCTATGGCGGTGTCGTCCTTCATTGGCGCGGGGCGATGGTCAGCTACTATGGCGTGGCTCAAGACGTCCACGTCAAGAGCAAGCGCGGCGGCAACCGGATCATCTTCCAAGGCATCCACCAACCCTATGCGCAGAGCTTCCTCGGCCGATGTGGTACGGCCTTGACCGATCAAGTCCGCGGCGGCGGCTATTCCAATCAACCGAGGGAGACGCTGTGTGCCGCCGGCGCCGGGGACAATGCCTAGAGTTACCTCGGGCAGTCCAAGGGTTGACCCGGAGGATGCGATGCGGGTGCCGCAAGCTAGCGCTATTTCCAGCCCGCCCCCCAAGGCTGGACCGGAGATCGCGGCGATGGTTGGGAAGGGCAGATCGACCAGTTCCGCCAGAACATCGTTCAGCTGAGGTGAAAGCGCAGGGCCTTCGAACTCTTTCGCGTCGGAGCCTGCGACAAAGCACTGACCTGCTCCCGTCAGGATCAAACGTTCTGGACGCTCTGTGCGCGCGCGCGCGATGGCCTCCTGCAATCCTACCCGCATTCCCTGCCCGAATATGTTCAGGGGTGGATTGTCGAGGGTAACAACTGCACTCTCTGCATGACGTTCGTAGGTGACGGGCATGGCTGCTCCTAGACATATCGGACGGCGACCTGTGGCTCACCGTGGACCAGGTTGGAGTGGGTCGCTACTCTCTGTGACCGATGACCCGCTCGTCGCAAGTGTCAATTCTGAGACATGGCCATAAGGGTCACCCAATGCATCTTGGCTAGTATGCAGCCACTAACCAATTGAAAAATAATGTCCCCGACGAGTTGCTTCGTCAGTTGGTTTTACACGAGACTAGAACGGGGAGGGTCGCCAAGATGTCGGCACAAGAGTTGGTCAGAAGCTCAATCGGCGAAGCATTCCGTGCCAGCATGCGGCTTGTCGCGTCATCGGTTTCGCTGGTAACGGCCCGGAATGCCGCGGGTGAGTGGCATGGTATGGCGGTGACGAGCGCCGGTTCGCTGTCGATGGACCCGCCGTCGATGATGGTTGCCGTTAATCAGAGCGCCTCGATTCATCCGGTGATCTGTCAATCCGGGCGTTTCACACTCAACCTCATGGACGAGTCACATGGAGCGTTGTTGGAGCCGTTCGCGCGTAGCGACATGCGCGACCGGCGCTTTTGCGCCGAGGATTGGATAGCGGCGGGACTCGGTGGACCTGTATTGAAAGGCGCCTTGTGCAGCCACGTGTGCAGCGTCGCCGAAACCCACGTCTTCGGCACACACACGGTCTTCTTTGGCACGATCGACGATGTAATCCTGCCCAGCGATCTGGAGCACGCCTCTGCACCCATCCTGTGGCTGAATGGGAGGCGGGCATCCATCGCGGCGGCGCGAGACATCTAACATCGGCAATCTCCGCGACAAATATTACGCTCACGGAGGAAAGCCGGACGATGGACAAGAATACGGAAATCGTACTTTTCCGCACGGCCCTATGCGCGAACCGGTGACAGCTTCTGGATCATTGTAGTGAATAGCGACAAGATCGTCTGCCCGGCCAATTGGACTGCCGGGAACTGTGGATCTGCGGTCACCGCCCGCTCACGGCAGAACTGATCATGGCGACGAAGGCGTGGCCGAAAGTGTGCGAATGAGCGGTGTGGCTGACTGTCTCATTTGAGACTCGGTGAGACAGGTAGTGATCACAGAATAAACATAGACCAGTGGCTCGCTTGTGATTAACCTTCGGGACTCCACGGAAGTGCCGACCGACTACTCGTTGAAAGATGGCAATGTCTCACACTGCGCTCCCTTGTCTAGAACTCGACCCGGAGTTTTCCGAGAGCGTGCGCCTAGCGCTACGCGGCACGGCGGTGAATGTGTCAATTCTGACCACGCGGGACAGGGTGGGAATGAATCATGGCATTGCGGTTACCACGGCTGTGCCTTTTTCGACATATCGGCCTGCAATCATCGTAGCGGTCAAACACAGCGCTTCAGCTTATCCGGCGATCCGAGACAGCAACTACTTCTGCCTAAATCAGATCGCTGCTGATGAAATCGACCTTCTTGACCGTTTCAGCCGCAGCGACCTTAGATCTTCGCGCTTCGCAACGGGCCGTTGGTCCGTCGGCCCATTCGGCCTGCCCTACCTGGACAGTGCAACGACCAATTTCTTTTGTGATGTTCAAGGCGCGCATGCCCATGAGGCGCAAACCGTCTTCATCGGCAGGATTGTCGGCGTTCGACTGGGAAATTGTGGTAATGACAAACGTGATCCGTTGATGTGGATAAATGGACGTGCCGCAAGGTTCGTGGGTAAGGAATATGCGTAGGTCTCACACCTAGTGAGGCAGACACATCAATTGTCTTGGGAGGGACACGATGTGGAATACAGAGGCTACTAAAGTACACGGGTCTGCTGATCCGCTCAGCAGCGAGATTGTCAACATGCTCCGTTCACGCGGAGCAGGCGAAAGGCAACTGCCTGATGTCGTCGAGCAGTCGTGGAAGCGCTGCCTGGAGGATTACAATCTCTTGCCTGATGCTTTACCTCGGGCCGCAGTCCTCAGCTATTCCGAGATACGGCTGATGATGGAACAGCGTGAGGAGTTCATGCGAATTGCTGAACCCGAGGTCGAGCGGCTGTTTCGACAACTTGTGGATAGCGAGTATCTGGTGTCGCTTGCTTCGCCTCAGGGCGCGATGGTGCTATTTCGTTGCGATTACCAGTATCTTAGCGACCTCGCCGGCTGCGGAGTGATACCAGGCTCTATCTGGGCGGAGGATCAGCAAGGCACCAATGGGGTTGGCACTTGTTTGCGTGTGGGCAAACCCGTGGTAATTGAGGAAACGCAGCACTATGGTGCGGCCATCCAACGTTTGACTTGCCTTACTGCGCCGGTTCTCGGCCGCTACGGATCAATCGAAAGTGTGATCAACGTGACGACGGGCCGCCATGCCGACGCCCGTATGAATCGCATGGTTTTGAATATTGTCGAACGTTCGGCGCTCCGGATCGAAAATGGTTACTTCGGACGTCTCAACCGCAGCAACCTCATGCTGCGCATCTTTGAAAATGGCGGCGTGACGGACATTGCAGAAGAGGGGCGGCTGGCGCTAGACGAGAATGGTCGGATTATTGACGGCTCCTCTTTCACGTCGCGTATCTTGGACGAAGAAGTTGGCAATTTCACGGGCCAGTATGCCGAAGAGCTTTTTGAAATGGAGGATGCACTTTGCGACATTCGGCCCGGATCACCCATCAACTTGAACTATCGCGGTCGTCGATTGCAGGCAGTTCTGAGCCTACCCGAGACGAGACGGCGCTCCCAAAACGGCTTGATTTCCGCGCGTTCTGAGACGCCCGCATTGCCCTCAGTCGCTCTGGTTGACGAGGCATTGCGGGTCAACCCGATCCTTTCTCAGGCGCTCGACCGCGCGCAACGTTTGCTGTCGGCGGGTCTTCCGCTAGTCATCAATGGAGAATCCGGGGTGGGAAAGACCACTTTTGCGAAAGCCGTGGCGAGATGCTGCTTTGGCGAAGACAGTGAAATCGTCTTTATCGACTGCGCCTCGTTGCAGAGCCAGAGCGACTTGGGTTTGTTGTTGCAAGGTCGTCTTTCAGGCCGTCGATACTGTCTGTTGGTCGACCGCGTGGACGAGATGGATGAAGCGCATCAGACCGCGCTTTTATCGTTTTTGGAAAATGACCGGCAGGCTGGCGCAAATGGAATCGGCGTCATTGTGATTTCTACGCAAGATCTGGATCATCTGGCGCGCGAGAACCGCATGCGGGTTGACTTGGTACATCGTCTCAAAGGTGGGCAAGTTGGACTTCCGCCACTCCGTTATGCGCCCGATCTGGAAGACACGATCGTGGACCTGTTCCGGATGGAGCGCGAGGCCCTCGGCAAGCCGCAGCTGGAACTTGATGATCATACGCGGTTGGTCTTGACGCATTATCACTGGCCCGGGAACCTGCGCGAGCTCCGCAACACCTTGCGGCATGCAGTTGCCCTGGCTGATGGGACGCACATCGGACTGGAGCATCTGCCCGATAACATTGTTGAGGAGATCGCCCGCAAAGATCTGACAGCGCGGTCGCAGTCGGAGTCCTCGAAGATCGAGGCCGCCCTACGCTACAACGGCGGCAATGTATCTTTGACGGCTCGCTATCTCGGGGTTTCGCGTGCTACGCTATATCGAAAGATCCAGATCCAGAAGGTCCGGGATGAGGCCTAAAGAAATGGCCCCGCGCCAAAGCTCGGGGAAAGTTCGTCCGCCCGATGAAAGCCGCTATCGACCGGGGCCGTCGAGCCGGTGACATAGGGCGCGCAGGCGGGACAAAGTGTCTCGGCAGCACTTCCGTGTCGTCTGTCATCAACAGTTCCGCATCGGCTTGGCAAGGCTGGGCACCATGCCGGACAGGTCGCGCTGTGGCGGCCTGCAGTCAATCCCGTCCGCCCTTCCAAACGAAATTGTCATCTCCGTTCATGCCGCTGACTTCGTGCCGCGGCGAAAGCAAGCCAGGTTGATTTTGCTGGGCTCTTAGGGACCTGCCTCGATCGCGGCAGGCGGTTGACCATGAATTGTCACAAACAGCACAATTGCGGCGAACGGCCCAGATCTGCAGGATGATCAGAAAAGGGAGGGCAGGATGGACAAGGACGCCGATCCGCTATCTGCATTCGAGCTGGCCGCCGGCCGCGACAATGGTGAAAAGCCTATGGGATTCCAACGCTCAACGCGAACGCCTGTCAGTGCTTTCGCTTCGGACAGTCTGAAGGGTCGGACGGCCCTCATTTCTGGCGGCGGCAGCGGGATTGGATTTGCCATCGCGCAGGCTCTGGCAGGGGCTGGCGCGCGCGTCGTGCTGGTGAGCCGCAATATCGACCGGCTACGGGAAGCTGCCCAGGCGATACGCGTTACAGGCGCGGAGGCAATTGCCTTCGCTGCTGATGTGCGCGAGCCCGAGTCGGTTCACGCAGCGGTGGCGGCGGCAGTGGAAGGTTTTGGCGGACTGGACATCATGATTGCGAACGCGGCCGGCAATTTTGTCGTGCCGTTTTCGGACATGTCCTTCAACGCCTGGCGGACGGTTGTCGATATCGACCTGCACGGCACCTTTCACTGTGCAAAAGCAGCCTATCCGCATCTGAAAAACGCAGCCCGCGGCGGGCGCTTTATCGCAATTTCCACCGTGCGCGCCCTTGAGGGGTGGCCTGGTTGCGCCCATGCCGCGGCGGCAAAGGCAGGGGTTATGTCGCTGATCCGCACATTGGCGGTGGAATGGGCTCCGGACGGTATCCTATGCAACACAGTCGCGCCCGGGCCGATCGCAGGCACAGAGGGCGTTAAGCGTCTATATGAAGAGACAGGAACGTCCACCGGCCTCCCTCTTGGCCGGTTTGGGCGAGGCGAGGACGTGGCACATGCCGCGCTCTATCTGTGTTCTGACGCTGCATGTTTTGTGACGGGCTCCGATCTCGTCGTCGATGGTGGCCGTCAGCGCGGCCAGAGAGGAGCAACATGAATGCAATTCCCATGGATTTACGCGGCATCGTGGTGAGTGGGGATAAGAGAGGCAGGGTCTTGGGATTTCCCACCGCCAACATTGCCGGCCCGATTCCGGCCATGGCACATGGCGTTTTTGCGTCGGAAATTAAGATCGCCGGGGATGAGAGAGTTTGGCCCTCGGTCACTCCATACGGCACACGGCCGACATTCGACGGGTCCCTTTGTGGGATCATCATCCGGCGACAATACATCGGACACCGCTAGGCGGCGGGCGATTATGTGTTTCGCATAGCAACTGCCGACCTTGGCATATGTGGCTCAGACGAGGGCGCTCCGCCCCTCGATCGGGAAGCACCGCTCGACATCCTTGGCTCCTGGCTGGGACAATAATTTGCAACCGCTGACACCGAGCCGGGGATGTGAGTGTCCTGGCCGGATCGGACTGTCTCCTCTGGCCGGAACAGGCCCGCAAGACAGATCGACTTTGACTTGAGGTTATGAGTGAAAAGCAAAAGGGCCGAGCAGTTTGCACGGCCACTCTCAAATTCGCTAAGCGCCTCAGACCATGGCTGAGATGAGCATGGGCGAAGTGTAAGCTTCTAGCCCCTCGATCCCGCCTTCCGAACCGAAACCGCTGTCAAGGACGCCGCCGAAGGGCGTTTCGGGCAAGCCCAGGGCGAAGTGGTTGATCCCAAGCATTCCCGCCCGGATCTTCCGTGTGATATTGGCCGCCGTATGAACGTTTGAGGTAAAGGCGAAAGAGGCAAGTCCCACCGGCATCCGATTGGCCTCGGCCAATGCTTCGTCGATCGAGCTCATTCGGGTCACCAAGGCCAAAGGGCCGAAAGGTTCGTCGTTCATGGCCAGCAGCCCAGAATGGGCCTCCGCGACGACAGTCGGTCGGTGGAAATTCCCGACATTGCCGATGGCATCGCCGCCTGCGGCCACGCGTGCTCCCTTGGCCCGGGCATCAGCCACCATAGCTGAGATCACATTGCGCTGGTTGCGGGTACAAAGGGGTCCCATAGTGGTACCTTCCTCCAGCCCATGGCCTACTGTTATCTTCGTGGCGGCTTCCGCGAGGCCATCGACGAAATCGTCATACACAGCATCCTCGACAAGGAAACGCGTCGGCGACACGCAAACCTGCCCGGCGTTGCGAAATTTCCATTGTGCAGCCAGCGGGATCAGCTTTGCCATGTCGGCATCGCGGGCAACGATTACGGGTGCATGGCCGCCGAGCTCCATCGTCACCTTCTTCAGATACTCGCCCGCCAAACCCGCCACGATGCGACCGACACGCGTTGACCCGGTCAGGCTGACTTTGCGGATCTCAGGCGATTTGATCAGTGTCTCAGAGATCAGTGAGGAACTGCCCCAGAGTACACTGATCGCACGAGGCGGTAGGCCCGCCTCCAACAGGCAAGTGGCGATGTGCCAAGTGGTAAAGGGCGTGACTTCCGAAGGCTTCGCAACGACAGAACAGCCCGCCGCCAGCGCAGGCGCGATCTTTTGCATCATCCCCCAGGCGGGGAAGTTCCAGGGCGCCAAAGCCGCCACCGGCCCGACAGGTTTCCGGAGAACTCGCAGATCGGAGTCAACGACGCGGCCGGCAATGACGCGGCCATAGCTTCGGCGGCCCTCTTCAGCAAACCAGTCCAGGAGATCTGCAGAACTGGCCCATTCAAGTCGCGCCTGTGCGAGTGGCTTGCCTTGCTCCAGCGTCATGCAGCGTGCGGCCTCTTCGGTCTTCGCACGCATGAGATCAGCAGCCCGGCGCAGGACCTTCGACCGTTCATACGGCGAAACAGATGACCAGTCGACGAAGCCGAGAAGTGAAGTTTCAGCGGCCTCCGCAGCTTCCGCAATGCCCGCCTTCGGCAAGCTGGCCAGAACTTGGTCATTCGCGGGATCCGTGATCTCAAGAATGCCCTCGCTTCCCGTAAAACGCACTTGGCCGCCGATGATCAACCCAACATCATTAAACATGATTGTCTCTTTCTCTAGGTTCATTTCACAATCCCGATTTTGGCCCGGTCAGTGGTCAACGCCACCGCGATGAGGATGGCGACACCGAAGGCGACATCCTGGCTCTCTGGCGGCAAGCCTGAAATTGCCACGCCGACCCGAATCAGAATAGCGATCAGCCCGCCGATCAGACTGGACAGAACGCCGCCGACCCCGCCCGAGATCGCCGTGCCGCCGACGATGACGCCGACCAGGGTCGGCAGGAGCAGGCTGTTGGCGACGGTGGCGCTGGCAAACATGGTCTGCGAAATCATCATCACGCCGCCCAAGGCAGCGCATCCTGCCGAAGCCGCGAAGGCGAAGCTGCGCACGAGATCGCGGCGGACGCCAGAGATGTAGACGGCAATCTCGTTAGCCCCGAAGGCATAGATGTTGCGGCCAAGATTGGTGAATTTCAGCAGAGCTGCGAACAGCGCCGCCACGATGAGGACCAGCAGGAACGAGTTCGACATGCCGAAGCTGCGGCTGCCAAGCAGATCGTAGAACGCCATGCCCGGCGCGATACCGACCATGCTCGCTCCGGTGAGATACATGGCGACGCCCTTGAATATACCGAGAGCGCCCAACGAGATAACAAAGGACGGGACCTGCAGCCGCCCGATCAGATAGCCTTGCAGCCCGCCAATCGTCGAGGCGCCTGCCACGACGACGAGCGCGCTCGCCGATCCGAGCTCGGGCGATAGCATAGCGGCTGCCACGGCAGCCAGGGAGGCCATCGCCGCGACGGAAAGGTCGAGACAGCCGAGAAGTATCGGCAGCGTCGCCCCAATGATCATCACTAGCAAGGGCGCGTTGTCCAACAGCAGCGAATTCATCGCCCGCCAGCGCAGGATGCCGGGAGCTGCGGTGGAAACGGCAATCAGGATTAGGGCCAATACCAGCACCGCCCCATTGCGGCGCAGAAACGCTATGAAATGGTCTTTGGTCATCGCTTTCCCCTTACACCATCGCCTTGACGAGTTCTTCTTCCGAGGGAGGCGCGGCCTGTACCCCTTCGATCCTGGCGCTGACTCGACCGTCCTTCATGACGATGATGGAATCGGCGAGGCTCAGGACTTCGTCCAACGTGTCTGCCACCAGCAGGATTGCCAGCCCCTGGTCTGCGAGTTCTCGGATCACTGCAAATAGGTCGGATCGCGCGCCCGGGTCGAGCCCGCGCGTCGGGTGGTCCAGCATAAGAACCTTCAGCGTCTTGCCGAAAAGCCATTTGCTCAAGACCACCTTCTGCTGGTTGCCACCCGACAGGTTGTCGATCCGGTGCGCGATGGAGGGCGTCTTGATGCCGAGCTTGCTCACCCAGCGCTCGATAAGCCCGCGCTCCTTGCCGCGAGAGATGAGCCCGCCTCCGCTTCCGTGCTGCCAGCCGAAGGTGATGGCGACATTCTCGGAGACGGACGTGTTGCGGATCATGCCTTCGGTCTTGCGCTCGGACGGAAGGTAGCCGATTCCCTTGTCCACGGCTTCGGCGGGGCTGTCTATGGTCAGCGGAGCGCCGAAGAAGTCGATACCACCGGTCCATTTGTCCGCCATGCCGAAAACGGTGCGCAGGATAGCTTCAGCACCCGAACCCTGCACGCCGATTAGACCGAGGATTTCCTGGGGAGCGAGTGTCAGACTGATGTCCTCGATCTCGCCCGGTACAGTCACATTCTTTAAGGTCAGTGCGGCCTGTGCGCCGAGATGTGCCTCACGCGGCTTGCGTTCGGCGCGGTTGACGCGCTGCTTGCCAACCATCAGTTCGTAAAGCTCGTCGACATTGACATCCGCCTTGTCTCGCGTGGCCACGTTGCGCCCGTCGCTCATGACATAGACGCGGTCCGAAATCGTCAGGATTTCGTCCATCCGGTGCGAAACAAAGACTACCGACGAGCGGTGCTTGATCCTTCGGATCTGCGAGAACAGCGCCTCGATTTCAGGCGGGTTCAAAACGGCCGTGGGCTCGTCGAACAAGATCACCAGATGGCCCTGGACCAGTTCCTCCAGTGAAAGCACCTTGGCCAGTTCGACCATTTGCCGCTGGCCGAAGCTTAGTTCGGACACCGGCGTGAAGGGATCGATATCCAGTTCGACCTTGTCCAGCTGATGCTTGGCACGTTCGCGCAGGTCTCCCCAGCGATAGAAGCCCATGCGGGTGGAGGCCGCCTGTTTGTCCAGAAACAGGTTTTCGGCCACGGTCAGCGAGTTGATCAGCGACTGCTCCTGATGCACGAGGCCGATCCCCGCACGCGCCGCCTCAAGTGGAGAGCGTAGCTGGACGATTTTGCCGCCGACGCTGATTGTACCGCTGTCGGGACGATGCAGCCCTGCCATGACCTTCATTATGGTCGATTTGCCCGAGCCGTTCTGGCCGATGAGGCCCAGTACCTCACCCTCATTTAGGGAAAGGCTGACATTGTCCAGCGCCGTGACTTCGCCGAAGCGCTTGCTGATACGGTCCAGAGAGAATGCAGCCGTCATTTTATGACCCTGACCTTGCGCCGCAGATGCCAGGTCGACCCGGCCACGGCCACGATGATGACAGCGCCTTCCAGCGCACTTTGAAGAAGCGGATCGGCGCCGATCTGGATCAGCCCGTTGCGCAGCGTGATAAGGATCAGCACGCCGATTATCGATTGACGGACACCGCCATGTCCGCCCGACAACAGCGTTCCGCCTAGTACACAGGCCGCAATCGAGGGGAGCAACAGCCCGATGCCCGACTGGGTATTGCCGACCCCAATTCGGGCGCCCAGCAGAATTCCGGCCAACGCATAGCAGCCTCCGGCCAGCGCAAAGGCCGCCATCTTGTGGCGGATGACCTTGATGCCCGACATGATCAGAACCGGTTCGTTCTCACCAATCGCGCGGCACATCCGACCGAACCGCGTGTGCTTCTCGACCAGTGTTGCAATTATTATCAGAGCGAGCGTGAGATAGACGATGGAGCTCAACCCGAAATACTTGTCGATCGCCAGCGAGGTGATCCGCGTGTCCAGGATCTGTGGCAGACGGCCTGGAAAGAGCAAGGCTGCGAAGCCCACCGTCGTCAGCCACATGCCGAGCGTGACGATCAGGGATGGCATCCGCACATAGACCGAGATGATGGCACTCGTGGCCCCAATGGCCAGTCCGGTGCAGATGACCAGCGGAACGGCCCAAAGTCCGATATCCGTCGAGGTCACGGAATTGGCGATCATGATCGACAGGAGAACGTTTGCAAGCGACGTGATGCCCTCGACGGATAGGTCGATTGAAGCCTGCATCAGGAGAAAGGTCAGCCCGATGGCAACGATGGCCGGGATGGCGGCCGCCTCCAGAACTGCGGCCAGATTGGGTAGGGAAGCGAAATTCGCGGTCAGGACCGAGAACAGCAAGACCAGGACCAACAAAACCACCAGAGGTCCCAGGGATTGAAGTCGTTTCGACATCGGTGATGTCCGCCTTATTTGTGCTGCAAGTCGATATCTGTGCTGCAAGTCGATAGACACAGGCTCCCCCCAAGAGAGGAGAGCCCTTGGACGCGTAGGCCCGCCAAAAAAGGACGAGACCTGCATTCCGCCCGATCTCAGTTCACGCCGGCCGGGATCTGACCTGCGGACTTGGCCCAGAAGTCGGCTTTGATCGCTTCGTAGGTGTAGTCGGCCGGATTCGGCTTGCGGGCCAGGAACTCGGCCGCATTCTCCTTTGTGATCAGGATTTGCTGCACGAAGAAGTCACGCTGCGCCTTCTTCAGGTCCGCCAACTTGATGTCCCCGACACGGGCGCCATAGGCGAGTGCAGCGGCCACGGCGCCCTGATATTCGTTGAGTCCGCTCATGGTCGACAGCATTTCGCCCTTCTCGATCAGCTTCACCACGTCGCTCGATCCGTCGGTGCCGGTAACCGGAATCTTGCCGGCCAAGCCGGCTTCACGCAGAGCCGCGACGGCACCCAGCGCCATGGCATCGTTTTGGCCGACAACGCCCTTGATACGGTCGCCGTACTTGGTCAGCCATGTGCGCATGATGTCCTGGGCGGGAGCCTGCTGCCAGCTGCCGACCTGCTTGTCCAAGATGGTCATGCCGGGGCATTCGGCGACGGCCTTTTCCAGACCCATCGTGCGCTGCTTGGCCGGAGCGTTGTCCAGAACGCCCTGAAGGACGACGATTTCGCCTTTGCCGTTCAGAGCCTTGCAAAGTGCCATGCCGTTTTGATAGCCGGCGTCGACGCCGTCGAACGAGATGTTGGCGACCCAGGCTTCAGGCGCGGTGTCCCAGGGATGGATCTCTTCGGCACGGTTCCACAGGGTGGTGATGAAACCGCCCGCATCGCCGATCTTCTCCACGAAAGTCTTGGTGAAGGCCGGCGAGTCCGGGAACCAGGTGAAGATGCAGCCTTCGCAACCCGCCGCAGTAATGGCACTGATGTTCTGCAGCGACTTCTGCGGATCGAAGTCGTTGCCGATCACTTCGACGTCACCGCCGACCGATTTCATCACCTGGGTCGCACCCCAGATCATCTGTGTCCAGTATTCGGCGCTCGTGTTGCCGACGCCAAGATAGAGCTTCTTTGAAGTATCGCTTTCGGCCAGCGCTGCCGTTGATGTCGCTGCGAAGAGCATCGCAGTCAAACCCAGTATTGTAAGCTTGCTGAAGTTCATTCCAGTTCCTCCTTGCTGTGTTCGGCGTTTCGACGCACCTTGTGGTGTTCCTTTCCCACAAGGTGCGTGAGAGTGCGTGGCGCCGAGGCTGATTGATGCCGGGAGTTCAGGCCGTTCCGGTACCAAGACTGGGCCATCGATTGCTGAGTTCTTGCCCCCGCCCCCTCCTTCGGACATTCGGCTCTCCCGGATGGGATGTTGCGTGAACACAACTTCTTTGGCCACTGGACCATCAGCGGCACGACAGTCGCCGTGCCTTGTCTCAGACGTGACACTTATCGGGCTTTGCCGAGTTTGCAGAACCGGAGTCGGCCACCGTCTGGCGCTTTATATGATCAATAACTACGCTATTGACGTGTTGGACCGAGCCCAACACGCGGAACAATGCTTGTCCTCGCACATTCGCGCAGGACAATGGCCGGATGCGGTCTGGCATTTTGGGCGTCAGCGGGACACTGCCGCCCCAAAGTCAAAAAGCGCCTCGGCCTCTGACTTAGTGAATCCGAGTTCGTCGAGGATATCGCGAGTGTTCCAGCCGCGCGGGGCTGACGGGCTGCCCGGCGGCAGATAGGCCTCATCAGCACGGATTGAACTCCGCAGCACCGCTGTTCGGCCTTCTGTCGGATGGTCTTCATGTGTGATTAAGTTCACTGCCGTCAGATGAGGATCGTGGCTCAGACTTTCGATGGAATGGACGGGCATGGCGGCAAGGTCAGCCGCGCGAAAGATCTCGAGCCATTCATGGCTTGTCTTGTCCGTCAGAGGTGTACCACGGATTTCAAACCACTCCGCGACATGGATAGCCCTTGCTGAAACGCTGGCAAATCTTGGGTCTGAGGTCAGTTCGCCGCGCCCCGTCGCAACGAGAAATGCCCGCACTTGAACGTCGGTGTTGATGGTGACGGCCAGATAGCCGTCCTTCGTCCGTAGCGGTTGATTGTGCGGGCTTAGCAGCCGTTGGTCGCCATAAGGCCCCACAGGTGGGTCAAAGCTTTGCGCCGCAAGATGCTCTTGCAGCACCATTGTCGCCATCGTCTCGAACATCGGCACTTCCAGCGTTACGCCATCGCCCTTGCGGTGCTTGTTCAAGAGGGCCGCGAGAATGGCTCCAGCCGCAATTTCTCCGACGACGTGGTCACAGACCAGCAGAGGCACATATCTCGGGGTCCCGTCACGCGCCAGGCTCAAGCCCGGCAAGCCGACGGCACCCTGGACCACGCTGTCATAGGTAGGAAAACCGCCATAAGGACCATCGGAGCCATAGCCCGTCAACAGGCAGTAAATCTTTTCGGGGTGTTGGCCACGGACCGTTTCGGGATCCAGGCCCAACCTTGCCAAGGCCAAGGGACGCATGTTGGCAACAATGACATCCGCCCACTTGATGAGGCGTTGCATCACATCGGATGCGCCCGGTGCCTTAAGATTCAGACAGATGTTACGCTTGCCCCGGTTCAGATGGAGGTACGCACCTGCATGTTGCCCGGTCGGGGACAGTCCGCCAAGGCCACGCATCAGGTCGCCCTCAGGGTTTTCGACCTTGATTATCTCAGCCCCATATTGGCCCAGGCGCCATGTCGCAGCAGGGCCGACGACAACGGACGTTAGATCAAGGACGCGTATACCGTTCAGGGGTTCAAAGCTCATCGAAGGTCATCACAAGTTCTGCCGCGAGATTTCCATCGCAGTCGATAAGAGACAATGTAGCTCCGGCACCGCTCAATCTCGGGGCGAAGATGGTCAGCGGCCTGTTCACGTAGAGTGGCGCCAGATGGCGTGCTGACATAGTTTTCAGCTTCTTGCCCAAGTCAGTCCGCACAAACTCGGTCGCGAGCAGGGTTGCCAATCCGCCATTGACGACCAGGTCGGGGTGACCCTCTACTCGCGTGGCGTAATCCCTGTCGAAGTGGATCCGATGGGTGTTGAAGCCCAGGGCGGAATACTGGAACAGCATCAGGTCGTCCGGGGCGACAACCTTCTTCACGCCGTCCGTCGCCAAGGCGGGAGCGGCAGACTTTGCCTGTGCTTCGGCTGTGGCGCCTGTCGAAGACGGCAGAGCGGCCAGATAGTAGGTTTGCGTTTCTACGACACAGTCTTGATTGCTAGACTCGCCGCCATCGCCGGACAGGCTGTGTTCCACCTTGACGATTGATAATGGGCCATAGCGCCCGGTCTTTTCAGCGATGCTCGTTATGGAACTCCGGCGCCGGAGCGATGCGCCCGCACGAACGGCCCCGTGAAAGGACGTGCTGCGTTGGCCGAGCAACAAACGCGGGCGGTCCATCTGACGCATCGGAATGCCCAGCCCCGGAAAACCGTCGGACCGCAAGGCGTGTCTCGGAGTCTCGCCGGCAAGCATGGCGAAATGCCATCCGCGCGGTATGGGGTCGCCAATGCTCAGTCGCTGCGGGTCAATATCCAGCATTGCCGCAACGCGTCTCGCTTGCGAAAGCGTAAAGATATCAATCGTTTCCACGGTTGATACGACTGCAGTCGACATGATTGTCCTTCCCGGAAACGCTCGGCAGACGCCGGCAGCCGCTGTGGCTGCCGGCGGGTTTCGCTTACTTGATCTGGTGACGAATTTCGGCGAGACGCTGCATGCTCAGATGCTCGCGCTCGAAATTCGGACCGCTGCCGTCCGTCATCCCCATCAGAAGCGTGCCGAACGGGCCGGACTTCGCGCGAAGATCGTGAATCTTCTCGAGAACGGTCTTCTTCGAGCCCCAAATGATCGAGGACCGCATGAAGCGCTCCAGCGTCCATTCCTCGTTGGTGATCGACGGATCAGGCTTGCCGACCGTCGTATAGTCGGCGGCAAGCAGCACCTTCCACATATAGTCGTAGTAGTAGCGGCTGGAGCCTTTCGGATCCATCATCCAGTCTTCCGCCTGCGCATCGCTCTCGCCGATGAGGAAGTTGCGCGCAACGGCCCAATCGTCGCCAGTTGGCTTGCGGCCCACGTCCTCGCAACCGGCCACATACTGTTTCCAGTGGCCGTAGACGGTTTCATGCGGGGTGAAATTTGCCGTGACCGGCACCCAGCCCTTACGGGCGGCCAGCGCAACCGTGGGGCTGTCCGGCGACATAGTTGAGATGTGGATCGGCGGGTGAGGCTGCTGGAAGGGCTTGCTCATGGAGCCGATGCCCAGTTCCGGATAGATTGACTTGTTGATCTGGACGTTCCAGTAATCGCCCTTGATGTCGTAGGGCGGGTCCGACTTCCAGATTTCGAGCACGATGCGCAGGTGCTCGGCGACCATCTTGTTGCGTTCGGCATGGTCTTCATGCTCGAACACTTCCAGATCCGATGCCAGGCCACCGGGGCCGATACCCCATATGAAGCGTCCGCCGGACATGTGGTCCAACTGCGCGACTTCAGCAGCCACGATGACCGGATGATGTTGCGGCAGACCCATCACGCCGGTGGCAAACTTGATGTTCTTGGTCTGGTTGATCAGGCTGGCGAAAAAGATCAACGGCGATGCAATCTGTTCCGTCGTGCAGGAATAGTGTTCGCCCACATAGGCCACATCGAAGCCCAGCTTGTCGGCATTGATGATCTTATCCTGATTTTCCTTCAAGATCTCGCCAAGCGCACGGGTCGGTGGATGCAACGGCATCGCGAATGTTCCAAGTTTTAGCATATCAGTCTCCTTCCTTTCTGTCGCCGTAATCGGATTATTTTCCTTACGACCGATCATTGGACTTCTGGGAAACCGCACTGATTTTCAAACCCGCCACCTTGGATGCGTCACGCGCTCAATTTGAAGCCAAATCGGATCTTGGCTCCAGGCGCGTCAGTTACCGAAAATCTCTTCTCAGCGCCGTCAGGCAGCGGATACTTCTAAAAGTGATGTTCACCCCCACGGACGCACAATTCCTCCGATCTGCGTGTCCTCAGTCAGATTCCCTGAATCATATCGGTTTGACTACCGTTCAAAGCGGGGCGTGCCGCCGTCAGCTCTCTGTCGCAGAAGTGACAGTCAGAGCGGACACATTGAGAGTGCCCGCCAAGATGCTCCGACCAGGCTCGGAGGTGGTTCGGCATTCCGTTAACTAACTGATTGCAAGGGAATACAACCGTCGCGCAAAGGAGATCGGGCGACCGCGTTCGGCAATCGTTATGTTGCAAGAAGAAATCACAAAGGTGGTCGAGCCACGGATTGCACACTGCAGCACGGCGCGTCTCAGCTCGATGTCGTGCGCGAGCCAATCGCGGGTAACCACACGCTCGCATCAGCCTGCGCGTCTAAGGACGTGCGCACGTCCACTCGACTGTTGAGGCGCAGAATATCCAGGGTGTCTCTGAGTTTTGCCGACTGTCTCAACACTTGTCGGAAGCGCTCGGTGTCAACCTTGACGCAATTGGGTCGGCGTCGGGGCACTTGGAGCGGTCCTTACGCAAAAGCTGTCGTTCCTTGCGGCCGCCCGGGTGGAATCCCAGGCCACGGGGGCGGTTTGTTAGCTGTGACGCGACGCATTTTGCGAATCACGCCGCGATGACGGGGAACAGGCCTCAGGCCGGAGCCGTCGCTGTCATCGAAGGTCGCCTGGAAAATGTCTCGTACCAGTCGGCGAGCTTTGGAGATTGCCGTCTCGCCAGCAGACAGTTCCTGCTGCCCGCAGATCCAGATAGGCGAGGGCACAGCCGAGCGCGATGTGGCTGATGTCGGGATGACGACCGAACGCGTCTATCTCATGTTCCAGATGCCGGACGACCCGAAACATCGTGATACACCACCGGTCGATCCAGGATCTCGAACGTTCCTCTTCCGGCCGGCGCAGGGTTTCGAGCGCGAAAGAGAGGCAGGTGTCGATCAATCCGTCGGCAAGCGCGCAGCGCCTGAGCACGGTCCAGCGTTCCTGGCCTTGCGCAGGAAGCCAGCGGCCGCTTCCGCTGCTCGCGTCATCGAGATATTCTGTGATCACCGGACTGTCGTAGCGTGCAGCACCGTCCTCCAGGAGCAGGCATAGCACCTTGCTGAGCGGGTTGGCGCGGAGCAGATCGGGCGGCAGGTCAAAGGGACTGACGGCGATGTGATCGATTCCGGATATCGCCTTCTCGTGAAGCAGCACTCTGACCTTGCGGGCATAGGGAGACGTGGGCGCGTAAAATAGTTTCATCGTTCCGAACCACGTGGATGGGACTGTCCGAAGTCCCTAAACACTGATGAGTGCGGCCACCCCGCCCGGCACGCAGTGGCCTTTCAGGACTCAGAGGGAGAAGCCGCCGTCCACCGTAAGCGCTTGGCCGGTCACATGCGGCGCGCAGGTGATGTAGACGACCATCTGTCCCATGTCCTCAGGGGTCTGGGCGACACCTTGCGGCAGGAACATCTGCTGGTGGCGTTCCCATGACTGCTCCTCGGTTTCGCCGGGATTCGCCCAGAGCTTGGAAAGTCCCGAGTCACCACGCCACATGCCTGTCCCGACGATGCCCGGGCAAAGGGCATTCACTGTGATGCCCTCCTTGGCCACTTCCTTCGCGATCGCGTTCGTGAATCCGATGACGCCGAACTTGGAGGCGCTGTAGTGGGCGAGGTTCGGGAAGCCGACCTTGCCTGCGATCGAGGCGGTGTTAATGATGCGGCCGAACTTATGCTTGCGCATGACCTTGATCTCGGCCTGGCAGCAGAGAAACACGCCGCGCAGATTGATATCGATGACGTCGTTCCACTGGTCGACCGTCAATTCGCCAACGCCGCCCAGGCTCACGATTCCAGCATTGTTCATCGCGATGTCGATGCGGCCAAAGCGCTTTTCAACTTCATCGACCATGGCCTGGATGCTGTCGGGCTTGCGAACGTCGACCTGAATCGCAGCTGTGCGGCGGCCAAGTGCAGAAACTGCCGCTGCGCCCTGCTCGGCCAGTTCTTTCGTGTAGTCGGCAATGATTACGTCCGCACCGGCCTGTGCCAGTGATTTTGCGATGCCTGCCCCGATCCCGCGCCCCCCGCCGGTTACGAGCGCGATCTTACCGTCAAGCGAAAACTGTGTTTCAGCCATTTCATCCTCCACTTTATAGCTGCACGTGATCTGCCGAGCGCCCAATCGATCCTCAACGGCGCTCGGGCGAGCCGTTCGCGGACAAACTGATCACAGCCGGCGTCGGGCAGACAACTGCCTCAAACGCGTCAACATCGACTGCGCTGCTTGTATCTCTTGCGATGATCTCTTCTCGTCCGAGAGCTGGAGATGTGTGGACAGGGCTGTGCTCCCCATCGACCCGCCTACGAGGCGACAAGGAACAGGACCTTCCTGTTTGGCCTGACGGGGTCGGGCCGGGGCGGAGCAATGTTGCGTGGCCGTGTGCACTGCCGGAGCGCCAAGTCCCACCGCTGGATCCATGGCCACCCTTGACGCCTTGAGCGGATCCTCGGTGACCGCAAGGCCTGCCTTGCGGCCATTGAGACATTTCGGGCGTCCTGGGCTGTATCAAAAGGGACAATTGTCGGATCGCAAGAGCAAGCGCAACGTTTATGCGACTCTTCGGAGTGCCGGGAGTTTCGGGCCTGCGGGGAGGGGGAAGAGATCGTACCTCTGGGAGGCGCGGTTCAGTATCCTTTTCGCGCGAATTCGCTCGATATTGGATCAGAATCGACATGTGAATTCTCGAGAGTAACGGGACTTACGAGACGTGCTGTGCGTGGAGACGTGACGCACATGGGGGAGAAATTATGCCATCTTTGTGGCCGCTAGGGCGTGTTATCGCTCGCCTTGATTTGAGGCTTAAAGTCGACCGCCGCGTCATCGTCAGCCAGTCCGTGTTCTTTCAGGCGGAGCCCGGCAGATGCTGACAATCTCGAATGTCACCAAGAGCTTTCCGGGCGTCAAAGCCCTGTCGGGCGTTCAGCTGCAAGTCAAGGCGGGGGAGATACACGCCCTTGTTGGCGAGAACGGCGCGGGAAAATCGACGCTGACCAAGATCATCGCCGGCGTGTACCAGCCGGACGAGGGCCAGATCGAGTTCGATGGGGAGATCATTCATTGGGCCTCTCCGGCCGCTGCGAAGACTGCCGGTGTGCATGTCATCTACCAGGAATTCGTGCTCTTCCCGAACATGACCGTTGCGGAGAACATATTCATCGGTCACGAGCGGCGTGGGTTTCTAAATGTCATCGACCACGGCAAGACCTATCAAGACACTGTGGATTTGCTGAGAAGGCTAGGGGTTTCGCTCGATCCGGACGCAATTCTCTCCGATCTGAGTGTCGCCGAACAGCAGATGGTCGAGATCGCAAAGGCCTTGGTGCACAAGGTCAAGCTTCTGATTCTGGACGAGCCGACCGCCGTGATCGCCGGCAAGGAGGTCGATTTGCTGTTCGAGCGTCTTCGCGCGCTTCGCGATGATGGGGTTGCCATCATCTACATCTCCCATCGGCTCGAGGAGATCTTCGATTTGTGTGATAGGGTGACGGTGTTCAAGGACGGTCAATTCGTTTCGTCTGATGCCGTTGCGGAGATGGACCAGGCCCGACTGGTCGCCAATATGGTCGGTCGCAATATGAACGAACTCTTCCCGCCCAAGGCAGAGGGTGTGGACCGTCCGATAGTCCTTGTCGCCAAAGACATTTCCGTCAGAGGGCGGGTTCATGGCGCCAGTATCGAATTGCGCTCTGGCGAAATCTCGGCACTGGCAGGAATGGTTGGCGCCGGCCGGACGGAACTTGCGATGGCCCTGTTCGGCGGTTTGCCGATGGCGGGTGGTCAGGTCACGCTCGATGGCGTTTCCTACACGCGAATAACCCCGGCACAGGCAATCGCGCTCGGCATCGGCTTCTTGACGGAAGATCGTAAGGGCCAAGGCCTTGCGATGCTTCAGGACGTTGCGACCAACATTACCGCATCCGATCTGAAATCCGTCAGCAGTTCCGGCTGGCTCGACCGTGGCAAAGAACTCAAGGTCGCCAAGTCGGAGGTCGAGACTTATCGCATCGCCTGCCGCGGGCCACAGGGGCCGGTTCTGACCATGTCGGGTGGAAACCAGCAAAAGGTGCTGGTGTCGCGATGGGCGCGTACATCGCGTCGGGTCATCATCATGGATGAGCCGACGCGTGGCGTGGACGTGGGCGCGAAAGCCGAAATCTACCGCATCATGCGGCAACTCGCGGACAGCGGTCTGGCGGTGCTGATGATCAGTTCAGAAATGCCCGAGGTGATTGGCCTTGCGGATCGCGTTTTCGTGATGTGCGAGGGTGTCGTCACCGGAGAACTGCGCGGTGAAGCGATCAATGAGCACGGAATCATCCGGCTTGCCACTCTGGCGCGCGCCTCGTGAGGGACGGAAAATGACAGCCATACTATCGAAATACAGCTTATTGACCAGGCGCCGTGGCGGCCTTCTCACGGTGCTCGGCCTGATCATCCTGTTGATCCTCATCGGCGCAATCGTTTCGGACCGCTTCGGAACGATGTCCAATGCCGCCAACATTCTAGAACAGTCGACGGCCTTGGCGCTGATCAGTCTTGGGCAGACCCTCGTCGTCATCACGGGAGGAATCGATCTCTCGATCGGGTCACTGATCAGTCTGGCCAGCGTGCTGCTGTCAGGTATCACCAACGGTGATCCGACGATGATGTATGTGGCGCTAGCTGTCGTGATTGGCCTTGGCATCCTAGTCGGACTGGTCAATGCCGCCTGCGTCATCCATCTTGGCGTCCATCCGCTCGTCGTTACTCTCGGCACGGGTGCAGTTCTGCAGGGTGCCACTCTACTCTACACCCAAACCCCCGTCGGGAAGATGCCCAAAGGGTTCGACGTCCTGGCATATGGCCGTGTCCTGGGGATTCCGATCGCCGCAATCATCGCTGTCCTGGCGTTCGGAGCAACCGCCTGGTTCCTGCGAAATGTGCCATTCGGGCGCTACATATATGCCAGCGGCGATGATGCAGCCGGCGCGCAGCTCATGGGCCTTCCCCGGCGAGGCGTTCTCTACTTCGTCTACGCATTCTGCGGACTGACCGCGGTGCTCGGCTCGATCTTCCTCGTGGCGCGCCTGGGCGTCGGGCAACCTTATATGGGCCAGAACTTCACCCTGACTTCGATCACGCCGGTCGTGGTGGGTGGCACGCTTCTCAGCGGCGGTCGCGGGGGTGTCGCGGGGACTCTGTTCGGCGTCTACCTTATCTCGCTGCTCAACAACTTGATGAATTTCCTGGATTTTTCGACTCATTACCAACTGATCGTCCAGGGTCTCATCGTGATCGTAGCCGTGTCAGTCTACGTCGAAAACAAGAAGAGGGTATGATGTCCCCCATTGTGCAAACGCAGACGTCCACTCGGAGCTCCGAGCACATCATCCAGACTGCGCGCACATATGGCATCCATATCGTGCTCCTTATGTTGGTCGTCCTCACGGCTATCTTGTCGCCTCAGTTCCTGACCGGCCGAAACATCTCCAACATGCTGCTCCAGGCCGCTCCGCTGGGCATCGTGGTGATCGGACAGGTTCTGGTCATCCTTGTGCGCGGACTCGACCTTTCGGTCGCGTCAGTAATGGCGACGGCCGCGGTTGTGGCCACTAGTTTTAGCGGTCACGACTCTGACGCCTTCCCGGTGTTCTTCTCGGCCATCGCGGTGGGGACGATCACTGGCCTGGTCAACGGCCTCCTTGTTACCAAGCGCAACGTCTCGCCTTTCCTGGCGACGCTTGCCACCATGACGCTCCTGCAAGGTCTTAGATTTGCCTATACCCAGGGTGCACCGTCGGGCAACGTTCCGCCCTTCTATCGGATACTCGGGTCGCAAACCTTTTACGGCGTGCCCTACAACATCATGATCCTGCTGGCGCTCGCGGTCGTGTTTGCACTGCTGCTCGGCAAGTCGACCTTTGGCCGGCGGGTTTATCTGACGGGTGGAAACCCGGTGATGGCTCGTCTCGTCGGCATTAATACCGACCGGATTACGATCGCTTGCTACGTGATTTCCGGCGGGCTCGCGGCACTGTCGGGCCTGATATTTTCCGGTTTCGTTGGGATCGTCGACAATTGGGTGGGCCGGGGCTTTGAACTCGATTCGATCGTGGCTGCCGTCATGGGGGGCGTGGCGCTGTCGGGCGGGCGAGGCACCATCGTCGGCGGTCTCATAGGTTCCGCTATCTTGATCGTTGTGTTCAACGCGGTGTTGATGATCGGCTTTCCAATCCAGTTCCAGATCATCATCAAGGGCGTGGTCATTGTGGCGGCTGCGGCAATCTATGTGAAGCGTGCGACCTGACCCTGAATTGTGATGAGCGCACCCGAGGCTGCTGCATTCGGGCGACTGAAATCGGGTTGGGGTACCCGCGGATTACAGGATTGCCCACAGGGCGCCCTGCAACCGAAAAACCCTGCGAGACGACGTGCTCGCAGGCGCCCTACGAAGACGTCGAGTGCAAAACACCGTCGGGACCCACAAGGCATCGCGACGGCGACCCAAACTTACCAAGGGAGAACTAATATGCGAAGCAAACTACTGGGGATGGCTTTGATCGGGGGCCTGGCGGCCACAGCTTCAACGACACTTTTCGCGCAGGAGGCAAAGGACGGTTACAATGGCGCACCCCGCGCCATGCTGTGGGCCACGACGCCTATGGAAGTAGTGGATACCGGCAAATACAAGAAGGACGGTCCGTACGTCATCGGTTTCTCGAACGCCTCGATCTCGAACAGTTGGCGCGTCGGCATGCTGCACTCCATTCAGCAGGCCGCGCACGACAACGCCGACAAGATCAAGAAGCTGATCATCACCGATGCGAACGATGATCCCGCCAAGCAGGTGTCCGACGTTCAGGACCTTCTTGCGCGCGGCGTCGACTTGCTGATCGTGTCCGCAGCAACGGCCGAAGCACTTGATGGGATCGTCACGCGCGCCACTGAGCAGGGCGTTCCTGTCGTCATGGTCGATCGTCGTGTCACTTCGGAAAACTTTGTGAGCTTCATCACCGCTTCCGACTGGATCTACGGTCACATGAGCGCCCAGTGGATGGTCGAGAAGCTGGGCGGCAAGGGCAATATCGTGATGCTGCCTGGCATGGCCGGCGTCAGCGTCGCCGAAACCCGCATCACCGCCGCAAAGCAGGTGTTTGCGAACTATCCAGGTATCAAGATTCTCGACCTTCAATATACCGATTGGAGCCCTGCGAAGGGGAAACAGGTCATGGCTTCGCTGATCCAGAAGTATGGTGATACCATCGATGGCGTCTGGTCGGATCACGGCCTTCAGGGCTCAGGCGCGATTGAAGCCTTGGTTGAGTTCGGCCGGAAGGCAGGAACCTTCCCCCCGATTACCTGCGCGGACCTCAATGGTTGCGTGAAACTTGCCGTTCAGAACAAGGAGCCCGCCTTCAATTATGACTATCCGCCTGCAATGGGGGGGTTAGCGGTGAAAGTTGCCCTGGACATTCTGGCCGGCAAGCCCGTGCCGCACCTCTACAACATGGACGTGAATATCGCCCTCACCAAGGGTGACGAGACCGCGTCGGTGAAGGCGGACAAGTGGGTCGAAGACTATGCTCGCCTCGACGCGCCGAACGACCTCATTCTTTCGACCGGCATTCCGAATTACGACCCGACCAAGTTCAAGGTCGACTTTCCGCAGTAAGCGGAGCATGGAGCGCGAAATGCGGCCGGCGATGTCCGGCCGCGATTTGGCCTGACAAAGGCAAATCGATACTCGTCTGGAAAACCGGCGAAAATCGAAATTGCGTACTACAGGCAGGAGTACGCCTAGGGAGCGTCGGCCGCGATCGGTCTCTCGAGCGGAGCCCGTCCGCGGCGACGGGCCTTGTAATACTGGGTCGCGACGTCGAACGTCAGAACGTTGCAAGCCCGCGTGCTCGATATTCCCCAATCCACAAGCATCCCGTCCACCAGCTTGCCCCTCCCGGCAGACCTTAGAGTTTCCGGCAGATGGCTTCCAGGTCCAGCGTCAGATCGGCGACGGCTTCCTCAGTATGGAATTCTCATCCTCCTGTGCCTTCAGCGGCCGCATTTCGTCGGGCAAAAGCTCCGCATATTTCTTACGCCAATGGAAATAGGTCGCGTGGCTCATCCCGGCTTTGCGGCATATCTCCGCCGCTGACCGACCATTATCGCCTGCTTCAGTATAAACGCCTTCTGCGCGTCCGAAAAATTCGATGCCTTCATCGCATCCGCTCCTTCTCCCGGCCGGGAAACTTGCGCGGAAAGCTCCAATCACAAACGATTCAGTTTTCGGGGAGCAGAGCGGGATTAAAGCAGTGTGTGTGTGCGCCACGAGTGATCGAAGATGCTTCTCGTGGCGCACAGGTCCTTGGGAGGACTATTCTGGAATGTTGTGAGATTTTAATCGTTGCAAATAATGGTCATTCGTGGAGCCGTTCCCCTTTCAGAAAGGTGAAGGTCGTACCTAAACGCCGGCCTCCGATACGATTGGAACGAGGAAGCGGCTGTTACACTTGGATCCATCGCAAATTCGCAGCCGACCAATCTCAACCCGACGGAAGCGTGGTCGCAACTGTCTATTGTGTGACACCCCGGACATGGGCCGTTAGTTCATATCATCCAGTTTTCAAGCAGTAGGCTGTTGGTAATGTTGCCCTAACTCAATGCGAGTTCGTTTGGTGCGGACTTGAGATGGGTGGGAGATAGCTATCATGGCTAACAATAGTTTATCGCCCGACCTTATCGAGGCCGTTAGGAGCGTCGCGGCCGGTGGCGCGATTGCAATAGCACGCGGCAGCGACGGGTCTCATCACGGCGTGGCGATCACCGGTGCGAGTCTAGTGATGATCGATCCCCTTCCGAGGATGCTGCTCGCCATCAGGAAGCCGGCGTCGACGCGTCCGATCATCTCCGCGACCGGTCAGGTTAGCGTCTGCAGTTGCGTGAGATGGACCTTTGAAGCCAATCCAACCAAGCGCCAAGGATCAAATTCCAAGTGGAGGAAAAAATGGAAATCGGACTTTTTCACATGCCGCTGCATCCGTCGAGCAGGCCGCTCGTCGATATCTTGAAGGAGAACACTGAGAAGATCATCTATGCTGATCAGCTTGGTTTCTCGGAAGTCTGGATCGGCGAGCATTATTCGGCCACGACGGAACCGATCACCTCACCGATGATGTTCTTGGCCTCGCTTCTGCCCCAGACCGAGCAGATCCGCATGGGCACGGGCGTCATTTGCCTACCCAACCACCATCCTGCCCAAGTCGCTGGTCAGGCCGCACTATTCGATCACATGGCTCAAGGCCGTTTCATGATGGGTATCGGCCCGGGCGGTCTGGCCTCAGACATGGAGTTGTTCGACGTGCTTGACGGCACCGTACGATCTGAAAAATTCGCCGAGTCGATCAAGATCATCAAACAGATCTGGTCGCAGGATCCGCCTTACGACATTAAAGGGAAACACTGGCATATCAAGATTACGGACAACATTCTTCCGGAACTGGGTGTCGGCTACATGCAGAAGCCGTTCACCAAGCCCCATCCGCCGATCTCCCTGTCATCGATGTCGCCCGACGGCAATTCGGTTGCGCATGCGGTTAAGATGGGCTGGAAGCCGATCACGGCGAACTTCGCTCCTGAAAGCACTGTCATCAATCACTGGGGCAAATATCTCGAAGGTTGCGATGCCGTCGGGAAGAAGCCAGATGGTAAAGATTGGTCGGTCGCGCGCAACATCCTCGTCGCTGACAGCGACGCCCAAGCGGAGGACTGGCTCCTCGATCCCGCAGGCTCTGACTTCTACTATTTTGATTACCTTTGGAAGGTGCTGAGGGTTGCCAATTACACAGCCGTTATCAAGCCCATCCCGACAATGAACGACGACGAAGTCACCGTCGAATCGATCGTGAAGGCTTCGGTCATCTACGGTTCGCGCAAGACCGTGATCGACAAGCTCATGAGCCTACGCGAACGTTCTGGACCGTGGAACGTCCTCCTGAAGGCGGCCATGGACGGTTCGGGCAAGAACCGGGAGCGAGAACGTCTGACGATGCGTCGGCTCGCCGAGGACGTTTTGCCGGTTATCAACGCGGGCTGATGAACGCTGGCCCAGTCTAAGGATTGTAACATGAATATCGAAGTCAAGATCGCCCCCGAGCATCATGATGCGTGGTCTGCTGACGATCCAGCGCGTGGGTTGCATTTCGTGGACCGGGCCATTGCCAAGATCGCCTCAGGCGGCATGGTGATTGTCGTTGATGACGACTCGAGAGAAAATGAAGGCGACCTGATTGCAGCGGCAGAGTTGATCACCGCTGACATGGTCGCCTTCATGGTAAATCACTCCACCGGCATTTTGTGCGCCGCAATGACTGACGAGCGAGCGACGGCCCTCGAGTTACCGCCAATGGTCGCCCAGAATGACGACCCACAGGCAACGGCCTTCACCGTTTCGTGTGATTCGAAGGATTGTGGAACCGGGGTGTCCGCATCAGATCGCGCTTTGACATTCCGCACGCTCGCGGCAGGGCGAGCCGATCCATCTAGCTTGCGGCGGCCCGGTCACATATTTCCACTTCGCGCGAAGGGGGAGGGCGTCCTTGCACGGCAAGGGCACACCGAGGCCGCTTGTGACCTAGCACGCTTGGCAGGTTGGGAAGCTGTGGGCGTACTGTGCGAACTCGTTAATAGAGATGGAACCATGATGCGAGGCGGGCAACTGGATGATTTCGTACGTGAACATGGACTGCTTAAGATTTCCGTAAACGATCTGATCGCTTGGCGACGACGTCACGACTGACCGTGCGCCAACTCGGATTTCGACACATTATCGAAAAAGTTTGCAGCTAGGTGGAGGAACACGCCGTGCGCGATGATATCTATTGGGTCTGTCTATTCAAGATCTCTCCTGGTAACTACCCCGCATTCCAGAAAGTCGTAGCCCCTTTGGTGCAGGAGACTCGCAAGGAGGCTGGATCCATGGCGTACGAATACTTCGTAACTGCCGATCGCTCCATGATCCATATTGTTGAGCATTACCGGAATTCGGAGGCGGTGGTGCACCACGTCACGAAGACTTTCAGCAAATTCGCAGAGGCCTTCACGGCGATCGCCAGTGTTCAGAGCTTTACAGTCTACGGAAGTCCGGAAACGGACGCGAGGGAGATACTCGATAGCTTCGGCGCTGTGTACGCAGAAAACTTCGATGGCTTCACTAAATAAGCTGGGGTAGCCCCATCGAACTCCAGGAAAGCTGGGGTGCGGGTAAATTCCGTACCAAATTGCTTCATGGCCCTGCTTGGTAGCGTCAGACGCTTACGAATGACGCAGCAGTTCGATCAGTTTGTTTCGCCCGATGCAGCGCCTGCGAACGTGACTGGTTCGCCGGCAATGAAACGCCATTCTCCGGCGGCATTGGAACGAAGAGGACATGGTGCGGTACCTCCAGGAGACCGGCCGGTACTGTATCCTGATAAGGCTCGAGCCTCGTTCTGCCATGGCGTCCTCGCAACCGGGATTTCCACTGAGCGGCGTGATCCTCGATACCGAGACCACCGGCTTCAATCATCGCAACGACGAGATTATCGAAATCGGTGCGGTCGCATTCAAATTCGACGAGGCTGGCAATATCGGCGATGTCGTTAGCGTCTATGGTGGATTGTAGCAGCCGAGTGTTTCGATCCCATTGGAAATCACCCGTCTTACTGGCATCACGGACGAAATGGTCGCCGGCCAAATGATCGATCTTCACCAGTTGCGCGCCACGGTCGAGACGGCCGATCTCGTTATTGCTCACAACGCCGGCTTCGATCGACCATTCTGCGAGGCTTTCTCGCCCATCTTCACGGAAAAAGCTTGAGCCTGCTCGGTCGCGGAAATCGATTGGGCAGCGCGTGATTTCGAAGGTACCAAGCTCGGTTATTGCCGTCAGGCGAAGGCACCACCATTGGCGCAACAATAGTAGCTCCAGAACCAATGGATCCGGGGCTTTCTTCTAATATACCGTAATCTACTCTTTCGTAAAACGGTCGTGTCGTTTCCCCTATTCCCAGAGACCTGAGATCACTGGCGGGGAAATGCAACGTATCCCCACGGTGAAGGCCGTCTTGCTGTGTGAGGTCGAACATCGGAAGTCCTAGTGGTAGCACTAGGAGTAGTCCTATGACGAAGCGGCAAGTTGAAGTGATCACATCGGTTGAGCGTCGCCGGCGATGGTCTCGCGAAGATAAAGAACGTCTGGTTTCTGCCTGTCTTGAACCCGAGGCGGTTCTCTCCGAGATTGCGCGGTCGGCTGGTATCCACGTGAGCCAGCTGTTCCGCTGGCGCAAGGAACTCTGCCAGGTTTCTGCGGCTCCTGTTCAACAGCTTGTCCCCGCGCAGGTCGCCGAGGCGTTGCCAGCGCTGCCCCCGACGGTGCCGTCACCGGCGGCGCGGCCACGTAAGAAGAGTAGCATTGTGACAATCGAGCTTGGCCATGGCCGCCGCATCCTGGTGGACAGTGATGTCGATACCGAGGCACTCGGGCGGATACTGGATGTGCTGGTGGGCCGATGATCCCGGTCCCGAGTGGCGTGAAGGTCTGGCTCGCGACTGGACATACGGATATGCGCAAAGGCTTTCCCGGTCTTGCGCTGATGGTTCAGGAGACGCTCAAGCGCGATCCGATGAATGGCCATTTATTCTGCTTCCGAGGGCGACAAGGTGGGTTGATGAAGGTGATTTGGCATGATGGCCAAGGGGCTTGCCTGTTCACCAAAAAGCTGGAATGCCTCACGCAGAGCTTCGACAGGGTTGTGATCGATCGCACCGGTTGCCAGGAGATGGTCGAGGAACCGGTCGATGATGCGGGCGCGATGCAGGAGCGTGGATGTCGCCCAGCGAGACGCTAATTCTCGTAGCCAAGCCTGCAGCGCTTGTTGATCGAGCATCCCATGCCGTTCAACAATATCCTGGAAGCTATGCAGGACCTGTTGATAGCAGGTGCGGCTTTTGAGATTGCGCAGATCAAGGCTCGCGACATAGCTGCCAGTGCGCGTGTGATCGGAATCGGGCCAACGGGAGATCATGCCAGCATCTCCATTCCCGGCACATCAAGAGCGACGGCCCTCAGATCCTCGGTGGCAAGCTTGAGGTAGGGGTCTGTCGACCCGGTCGAGCGATGTCCTAACAGATCGCCAATTACCTTTTTCGGAACTGCCGCGCGCAGCAACTCGGTCGCACGAGCGTGACGGAAGATGTGAGGCCCGCACTTGCCCAAGGGTTTGACGCCGGCATCCCGGAGCCTCCGCCGAACCAGGCTGTATAGCTTGTCGAGCTTGCGATAGGGCGCGCGCGTGCGGATGAAGATTTCCCTGGCATCGGTTGCCGGCCGTCCAGTCCGCAGGTAAGTGAGGATCGCTTCGCCAACCGGCTCCATCAAGGGAAGGAGCGTGTACGCTTGCGTTTTGTTGTGACGGACACGAACGACTTCGGCCCGCCAGTCTATGTCTTCGATCCGCATGTTACGGACTTCGCCTGCACGTAGCCCATAGGTGGCGAGGAGTTGTAATATCGCATGGTCCCGCAAACCGGCGGCCGTCGTGTCCATGCTCGTGCTTGCCAGAACCGCGGTGATCTGGCCGCGCTCCAGAATCGACGGCACCCCTTCATAAGCATAGAGCCGCGGCGAGATGATATGCGGCGACAGATCTGCCGCAATGCGGGCAGTCCTGTGGAGGTAGCGCAGCAGCGAACGAAGCCGCTCCGCTGTGGATTTCAGCGAACTGCGCGTCAGCTTCGAGCCACGCAGGTCCATATAGCTGTCGATGTCGCCGACGGTTATTCCGTTGAGGCCCTCGACCCCGCTCCGGTCGAATTGCCAGGCAAGGAAGTAGCGGGCTTCCCACAAGAACGCGTCTATGCTGGCTTGGGCAAGACCACGCTCCTCGCGAAGCCAGGTTTCGTATTCGTTGCAGATCGCAAATCGCAGTGCGTCGGCGGCGCAGGTTACTTTTGAAGCAGGCGGCCACTGATCCTGCGCAAGTCGCAGCATGGCATGGATTCCCGACTGCGGAACTTCGCGCCAGCGCTTGCCGGGGCGCCGACCTCGGCGCTTCCGGAATAGTGCGGCCGCATGG